>Ga0070738_10000423_pt1 | contig 121547 bp, 117 predicted proteins | sample Coa_R2_2_FD_66446 | JGI IMG/M metagenome (GOLD analysis project Ga0070738, IMG submission 66446) | Surface soil microbial communities from Centralia Pennsylvania, which are recovering from an underground coalmine fire - Coalmine... | ecosystem: Environmental > Terrestrial > Soil >... | reverse complement strand
CCGTGTCGGAGTCAAAACCCCAGCAGGCGAGTCGGAACTCGAGCGCGGTACGAAGGACGCCTAGGCCGTATGTCACGCTGCGCCGGAAATTGATCGATGAGGCTTCGGCGAAATAGGCCGTGGGACAGGAGATTTCGCCGACCCGAAAGCCGCGATAGATGATTTGGCTCAGCATCTGGTTGTCGAAAACGAAATCGTCGGAATTGCGCTCGATCGGAAGATCCTCCAGCACCGCGCGCGTGAAGCCGCGATATCCCGTGTGATACTCGGAGAGCTTATGCCCGACGAGCAGGTTCTGGATGAACGTCAACAAACGGTTGGAAATGTACTTATAGAGCGGCATTCCGCCCGCGAGGGCGCCCACGCCCAGAATGCGGGACCCCAGAACTACGTCGAAGAAGCCCGACTCCAGCAACAGCGCCATCGGGTGCAGCAGCTTCGGCGTATATTGGTAGTCGGGATGAAGCATGATGACGATGTCGGCACCGCGCTGCAAGGCCGTCCGGTAACAGGTTTTCTGATTGCCGCCATAGCCCCGGTTGTGGTCGTGAACGACGACGAAAAGCCCGAGCCGCCGCGCCAGAGCCACAGTGTCGTCCTTGCTGCCGTCATCGACGAGAATGAGGTCGTCGACCACATCCATGGGGATTTCCGCGAGCGTCTTTTCAAGAGTCATCGCCGCGTTGTACGCCGGCATCACGACGCAGATCTTCTTGCCTCGGATCAAAGGCGTCCCCCTTTTGCAGCGGCGTTGGACGAAGCGCGGGATTCGCTTGCCGCCTATCCGATACACGAACTATATCAGCCCTGTGATAGTTCCTCATTAACAAAGCGCGGAGCTGAAAAATGCGGTCACTGGCTGCGGATCCGGCAAAGCCCAGCCTGCCTGTAAGCTCCTCGCGAGTCTGGGGCGGCCCCGCGGTGCTTGCCGCGGTCATGTTATTCGCCTGGGTGGGGCTCGTCGCCTATGGCTTGCAGCATCATATCTATTGGCGAGACGAAGTCCGCGCGCTGACGCTGGCCTTGCAGGCGCCGAGCCTGTTGGCGGTTCCCGCCTGGATTCGTGGCGAAGGACATCCGGCGCTCTGGTACATGCTGCTGCGCGCGGCACATGATCTCGTCGGTACCGAACGGGTTCTGCCGGCAGTCGGCGTCACCGCGGCGAGTTTAGGAATTTTCTTCTTCGTCTGGAAAGCGCCATTTCCCCTCTGGTGGAAGGCGTGCTTTGTCTTTTCGGGCCTTTCGGTTTACGAATATTCGGTCATGGCGCGGAATTACGGCATCTCCATGCCGATCATGTTCGCCATCGCATTCCTGATTCCCCGCCGCCCCCGGATCTATTGGGCGCTCGCAGTCCTATTGTTTCTGCTCCCGCAAACGAATGCCAGCTCGGCGATCATGACGCCACTCTACGACCTGATCCTCCTGGCGGGATGGCGCCAGGAGTCAAGGCGGGACAGGATCGGCATCGTGATCTGCACCATCGCCGCCTTGGTCGGATTGGGCGCCTCCTTCGCGACGCTCTATCCTCCCCGCCACGACATGATCATGCAATCCGTCGGCCAAGTCTCGTTGCCGCATGCGATCCTTCTGGCCGTCGCCGATCCGGGCGCGCGATACGATACCCTCGTCCATCTGTTCCTGCCGAAGGCGATCTCCGGGCCACTGGCGACGATCATTCTCTACGCGTCGACTCTGGCCCTGCTTCCCGATCTGGCACTCTTCGGCAGCGCCCTGCTGGCTCTTTGGGGCACGGCCGCCTTCTATACGCTGATCTACCCTCAGGTCGGATACCGCCACGCCGGAATTCTGCTCGTCTTCCTCATCTCGCTTTATTGGATCCGCTTTGCTGCCGCGCGCTTCCCGCCATTGCGCGGCGCGACGCTGTCGACGCTGCGCTCGATCTCGGTCGCCCTGTTCACGTTCCTGCTCGTCATGAATGTGTTCTTCGGCGCTCTCGTCGTGTCCCGAGAGGCCAAGCGGGAATCCAGCCTCAGCTGGAGTCTCAGCCGGATGATCGCGGCCGACCCGGAACTCGGCCGTGCCATCCTGCTGCCCGAGCCGGAAGAGATCGGCGAATCGCTGCCCTATTACACCGACAACGACATGTATCTCGCCCGTGAAGGGAAATACGGCAAGGCGGCCACCTGGAGTCGCGAGGCGAAGCAGCAAATATCCCTTGGCGAGCTTCTGGCGATCGCCGAGCGGCTGAAGCGTGATACCGGCCGGCCGGTGCTCATCATGATCGGGCCCCACCTCACCGGCGCGGGCGGTACGTTCGCAGTCTCTTACGGCTGGAAGTTTTCCTACACGCCGGCCGAGTTCGCCGATCTCACCGAGCACGCATCGCCGCTACCGCTCGCCCGCGACGCGACCAACGAGAATTTCGACGCCTATCTGCTGAAATAGGGCAATCTAGATCGTCGGCGCACCTGCCGCGGGCACGAGCAATTTGGAGAGCTTGTCGAGTTTCGGGGCTGCGTCCTTGATCAGCAGCTGTGCCCGCGCCTCCAGCCGACGAATATTGTCGACCGATGCATCGTCGAAATCCTCATTGACCGCCGTTGGGTCATTCGGATCCCTGCCCAGCGTGATTTCGAAGCGGAAATGGTCGTCGCCCAGGAGTTCATCGCATTCGTAGCAAATCGTGTCGGCGCTGCCGTCCATCAGAATCGAAAGAATGGGATGAAGCCACTGGAGCTCGCCCCAATCTTTGGCTTCGGAATAGGGAATGTCGCGCTCCAGCGAGCCGGTCCCCAGCGACACCACAATGTATCGTTTGGCTTCGGGGAATATTTTGTAGGCGGATATCAGCGCGCACATCGCGGGATTGTTCGCAAAAACTCCGCCGTCGACCGCTCCAAATGTCTGCCCTTTGCGGTTGCTGATCTGCGCGGGCGGAAAGTAGGTCGGCGCCGCCGACGTCGCGCGGGCGATCGATTTGAGCTGAAAATCGAGTTCCTCGCGGACGTCGCCGGCAGAAAGCGCACTGCCTCTCGCCTTCCAGCTCTTGAAGAAGTAGGGCATCCGCGTCGTGACCATGTCGTAGCCGTCGCTGTCGGCCGGCTTCGGCAGCTCGATTACATAGGTCGGCACCAGGAGCTCGGGCCCGGTCGTCTCGCCGAGCCAAGTCTCGCCGACCGTCTCGGCGAGAATTTCGTCCAGCGCCGCTGCTTGGTACTTCGGTCCAGTCAGCTGCTGCGGATTGGTAATCCGTTGCCACATCGACCGAGCAAAGATCTCGCTGCCGCGCTGAGCATAAAGATCCCCCAGGGACTTTGCGCTCATGCCCTTAAGGAGGCCGCAGCAGATTATCCCTCCCGTCGAGGTTCCCGAGATCAAGTCGAAGAGTTGATTGGCCGGTTTGCCGGTCCGTCGCTCGATTTCCTGCAGAACCCGCGCGGGAATGATGCCCCTGATTCCGCCGCCGTCGATCGCGAGTATCCGTACTGTGTCCTGTGAGGCCCCTTCCTGCAGCATCGCCAATCCTCCACGCGACAAGCTTTCGGCTTTGAATCCGCGTTCGTACCGCTCGTTATAGCTGTAGAAGTGACTCTTTTCCTAGACGTCATGTTTGCGGGCTGAGATCGGCGGCCCGCCCTATCGTGCAGTGGACGAGGGTTGCTCGGGCTGGCCGAGCCGAGCCTCATGCACGGAGGGCAGACCATGGGAGAGTATAGCGGCACATTCGTCGCATTTGATGTCGCCAAAGCGAAGCATGCGGTTGCCATCGCCGAGGGCGGTCGGCGAGGCGAGATTCGTTTCTTAGGTGAGGTGGATAATACGCCGACGGTGATCGCGCGGACGATCAAGGGATTGGAGACGCGCTATGGCTGGCTGCATGTCTGTTTTGAAGCCGGCCCGACCGGCTATGGGCTTCATCGTCAGATCCAGGAACTGCCGGCCCTTGAAAAGTTAGTCCATTCGACGTACATTTCTCCAGAGGTGAATATCATGGTAACGACGAAGCGAGATCGGCGCCTACGGGAAGAACGATTGGGCTTTCGTGTCGATGAGCCTACAAAGGCGCTAATCGAGCGTGCCGCGCAACTTGAGCGGCGAAAGCTGACTGACTTCTGCATGACGGCGCTGACCGAGGCCGCGCGCAGAACGATCGCAAAGCATGAGACCCTCGTGTTGTCCGAGCGCGACCGCGCGGTCTTTTTCGACGCGCTCGTTAACCCGCCGGCTTCCAACGAGCGCCTTCGGCGGGCGTTCGCGGAACATAAGCGCCGGGTCGTGCGGTGAATGGCGAAACGCCCATCTGTCGACCTGCGCATCGTGCCGCTTGGCGAGTTGCACGACCGCGTCGGCTTTACCTGCGGTGTCGAAAGCCTGGATCGGTATCTCAAGACCCAGGCTGGACAGGACGTTCGTCGGAAGGTCAACGCCGTCTTCGTGCTGAGCTCAGAGGCGGAGCCCAAGCGCGTGCTCGGCTACTACACGCTCTGTGCCATGGCGATCTCCCAGGGAGAGGTTCCCATGGCGGCCCGGAAGCACGTTCCTCGATACCCACACGTCAGTTGCACTCTGATCGGACGCCTGGCGATCGCGAAGGACCAGCAAGGTCAGCGTCTTGGTTCGATTCTGCTCGCCGATGCGCTCCTGCGGGCGTTCGAGAGTGCCAGCTCCGTCGGTTCCTCCATGGTAGTGGTCGATGCGCTGGACGAGGTGGCAGCCAGCTTTTACGCGGCGCATGGCTTCGTGCGGCTACCGGACTCGCTGCGCCTCGTTATGCCGATGCGTCAGGCTGGTGCGGGAGCTGAACGATGACGTCTATGCGTCCGCTGGCAAAGCTGGGGAAGCAGCCGGGGAAGCAAATCCAAGGCGCTATTGGAATCTGGAGAGGCGTGCCGCCTATGCGGCGCATCGAGAAGCTATCCTGCGGTTTTGCGCCTTCGTTGGGCGCGGCCGATTTCCGGACATTCGAGGCCTTGCGTATGCCGAACATAGCCGCGCGCCCGCTACGATCTCCGTCCAACTGCTTCCCCATGCTTCCCCGATTTTGGAGAGCGGGGCGAGGAAGCAAAAAACGGCCCCGAATAGCCGTTCTAAGCAACTTATTTCCTTGAGGAAATCTGGAGCGGGCGAAGGGATTCGAACCCTCGACCCCAACCTTGGCAAGGTTGTGCTCTACCCCTGAGCTACGCCCGCGGCTCCTGACGAGGCCTCGTGGGGACCTCGGTCGTTTCGCGAGCGGCGAATATACGCGAAACCTTTTCGGGTGCAAGCGCCCCTCGGACTGCTCTCGGACTGCTCCGGGCGCGACCGCTACAGCGGGATCAATTCGGGTCTCCGCTTGCCCGGGGGCTCGCTACATCACATGTTAGGCGAAACGGAGGATCTAATGGAACTCGCGCTCGGCCGGCCCAACGCCAAAACCGAAGCCCCACCCATAAAAGACGTCTCAACCGCGACGTTCGAGGCCGATGTGATCCGGCTCTCGATGGAGGTGCCGATCATCGTCGATTTCTGGGCCGAATGGTGCGGGCCCTGTAAGCAGCTCGCCCCGGCGCTGGAGAAGGCCGTCACGGCTCAGAAGGGCAAGGTCCGCCTGGCAAAGGTCGATATCGATCGCAATCCAGAGCTGGCTCAGGCGCTGAGAATCCAGTCGATTCCAACGGTTTATGCCTTCTTTCAAGGACGCCCGGTCGATGCTTTCCAAGGCGCGCTGCCGGAAAGCCAGGTCAAGCAGTTCGTCGAGCGCCTCGTGCAGCAGGCGGGCGGCGCCGGCCCCGGCGACGGTATACAGGCCGTTCTCGACCAAGCGAAGGAAGCGCTGGAGGCCGGGCAGGTCGATGACGCCATCGCCCTCTATCGCGCCATATTGGGCGAAGAGCCCGAGACGCCGGGCGCCTTTGCCGGCCTGGCGCGGGCGCTGTTGGCGAAAGGGACGGTCGAGGATGCCGAGTCGGTCCTGAAGCAGGTGCCGGCCTCGCTCGGCAACAATGCCGAGATCGTCCAGGCCAAGAGCGCGCTCGACCTGGCGCTGCAGGCGCGTAGCGCTGGCCCGATCGGCCCGCTGACCGAAGCGGTCGCGCGCAATCCGGCCGACCACCAGGCGCGCTATGATCTTGCCATGGCGCTCTATGCCGCCGGTCGCCAGCAGGAGGCGATCGATCATCTGATCGAAAGCGTCAAGCGCGACCGCGCCTGGAACGAAGAGCAGGCGCGCAAGCAGCTCGTGAAGTTCTTCGAGGCTCTCGGCCCGATGGACCCGGTCACGGTGGCGGGCCGCCGCCGGCTTTCTTCGATTCTGTTTTCGTGACCGACCGGAGGGGGGAGGCCGGATCATGATCCGGTGTTATGCGAGCATAGAGGAGCTGCCGGCCACCTTGCCGGTGTTCCCCTTGCCCGGCGTGCTCCTCCTCCCTCGAGGCCGCCTGCCGCTCAACATCTTCGAGAAGCGCTATGTCGCAATGTTCGACGACGCGATCGCCGGCGACCGGCTGATCGGCATGATCCAACCCAGCGAATCGGAACCGGAGTCAACGCCGCCCCTCTACCCCATCGGTTGCGCCGGGCGCATCACGCAATTCAGCGAGACCGACGACGGCCGTTATCTGGTGACGCTCGCCGGGATCGCGCGCTTCCGGATCGTCGAGGAGCTGCCGCTCAAGCGCGGCTACCGTCGGGTAGCCGCCGACTGGACGCCTTATGCGCCGGATCTCAAAGCGCAGGGCTGCTCGATCGATCGTGCCAAGCTGATCGCGCTGCTACAGGAATATTTCCGCAAGCACGGCCTCTCGGCGAACTGGGAGGCGATCGAGAACGCCCCCGACGAACGACTCTTGACCTCGCTCGCCATGATCTGCCCCTTCGATCCGTGCGAAAAGCAGGCGCTGCTCGAAGCAGATTGCCTCGCCGACCGGGCGCAGATCATGATGACGCTTCTCGAAATCGCCATTGCGGGTCAGGGCGAAAGCGCCCGGCCCCGCCACTGACGCCACCGGACCTCGACCGATACCGCCGATGACAGACCCGAACCGCAAAGTGGACCCGAAGCTTCTCGAGATCCTCGTCTGTCCCCTGACGAAGGGGCCGCTGCGCTACGACGCCGAGGCGCAGGAGCTGATCAGCGATAAGGCGCAACTCGCCTATCCCATCCGCGACGGAATCCCGATCATGCTGGTCGAAGAAGCGCGGCCGCTCGACGATTCGGGCTGAGATTGCCGACCGACCGTCCTCAAACCGGACCGAACGAGGCGGGCCTGCCCTGGCCTCAGGAAATCGTGTTGATACGGCGTGATCGCGTGCTCCGGATCGGCTTCGACGACGGGTCGATCTTCACGCTGCCGGCCGAGTATCTTCGCGTCCTGTCGCCCTCGGCCGAGGTCCAAGGCCATGGGCCCGCGGACCGCAAAACCGTCGGCGGCAAGCGCCATGTGGCGATCGACCGGGTCGAGCCGGTCGGGAATTATGCGGTCCGGCTGGTCTTCGATGACGGCCATGCGACCGGCATCTACAGCTGGGCCTATCTTCACGAGCTGGGCCGAGAGCGCGAGGCGCGCTGGAAGGCCTATCTCGCCGAGCTTCAGGCCAAGGGGCTGAGCCGCGACCCGTAGTGGACGTTTTGCCGTAATTCCGCCATCTGAAGCGGATAAGGGGAGGGATGCGCAGAGGCTTGATTCTTTTGGCGGCCGCCGCCGCGATGACCTTTGCATCGATCGCCGGATGCGACGACGACAGTAGCGGCCCCAAACCCGTGAAAGCCGAGAAGCACGTCGCGGCGAGCCCGGCGGCACGGCTCGGCGCCGGCTGGCGCGCGACCGCAGACGCCAGGGTTTCTTCTTGGGGCTTTTCGACCGGAGCCCCCATCGCCGATCCGGTCGAAACGATTCGCGCAGCGATCGAATCGGGCTCGCTTCCTCCGCGATCAGCCGTCCGCATCACGCCCTTGATTCAGCATTTCGCGATCGGACTGCCCGCGCCGGAGGCCGGAGGGGCTCCATTTCGCGCGTCAGTGGCGCTGACCGTAACCCCCTGGAACGACGATACGCTGCTCCTCTGGGTCGGGGTTGTCGGCGACGGGGCATCGGGCGCGCTCATGCCGCGTGATCTGGCGCAATCATCCGAGCGTCCGGGGATTACGGTCGAGTTCGACCCCAAGATGATCGCAGCATATCGGCCCGCGGGCGAGCCCGACGCGATGCAGGCCGGCGACGGAGTTTCGGCTGTGGCGGCGCTCTACGAGCTGTCGCCGCTGCGCGACCTGGAGCGCGAGCCGCGCACGCAGCTGGCCGTTGTGCGCATTCGCTATCGCATGCCGGGCTCCTCCGATCCGGAAGTGCACGAGATCGATCGCCCGATTACCGGGGCCGATCTCGTCGAATCGATCGATGATGCGCCCGAGACGGCGCGCTTTGCGGCCGCCGTCGTCGGGTTTGGCGAGCTTCTGCGCGGCGACCCTGCCGTGCGCGATCTGTCCTGCAGCGAGGCGATCGCGCTGGCGCAAGGGGCGACTGGCGCCGACCCGGACGGGACGCGCGCACGCTTCGTCGCGCTGATGCGTCAGGCGGAGCCCTTGATCGACCAACCGCCTACCGAAGCAACGCAGGCCGGCGACTCTGCGCGCTGAGGCTTGTTGCGGTGCACCCGTGTCATTGACACTCTCTTCGCGCGCCGCTTACATCCGACCATCTTCCATTTCCTTTGACGGTGGTGCGCCTTGAAGAAGGTCTATCCCGACGCCGCAGCCGCGCTTGCCGGCCTCACCCATGACGGGATGACCGTAATGGCGGGCGGTTTTGGCCTTTGCGGCATTCCCGAGAATCTGATCGACGCGCTGGTCAAGACCGGCGCGAAGAACCTGACCGTGATCTCGAACAATTGCGGCATCGACAGCGTCGGCCTCGGCAAGCTGCTCGACGCGCGGCAGATCAAAAAAATGATCTCGTCCTATGTCGGCGAGAACAAGTTGTTTGCACAGCTCTATCTTTCGGGCGAGCTTGAGATCGAGTTCAACCCGCAAGGCACGCTCGCCGAACGCATCCGCGCCGGCGGCGCGGGCATCCCGGCCTTTTATACCAAGACGGGCGTCGGCACTCAGGTCGCGGAAGGCAAGGAAATCCGCGAGTTTGACGGCCAGAAATACGTCATGGAGCGCGGCCTCACCGCCGACCTCGCGATCGTCAAGGCCTGGAAGGGCGACACCGAAGGCAACCTCGTCTATCGGATGACCGCCAGGAACTTCAATCCGATGATGGCGACGGCTGCCAAGGTGACCGTGGCCGAGGTGGAGGAGCTGGTCGAGCCGGGACAGCTCGATCCCGATTCAATTCACACGCCCGGTATCTATGTGAAACGCATCATCAAGGGCGCGCAGTACGAGAAGCGGATCGAGCAACGCACGACTCGCCCGAAGGAGGCTGCATAATGGCCTGGTCTCGGGAACAGATCGCGCAGCGCGCCGCCAAAGAGCTGAAGGACGGCTTCTACGTCAATCTCGGCATCGGCATTCCGACGCTGGTCGCCAACAATGTGCCCAAGGGCATGGAAGTCACCTTCCAAAGCGAAAACGGCATGCTCGGCATCGGCCCCTTCCCGACCGACGATGAGGTCGACGCCGACCTGATCAACGCCGGCAAGCAGACCGTCACCAAGCTCGCCAAGACAAGCTTCTTCAGCTCCGCCGACAGCTTCGCGATGATCCGCGGCGGCCATATCGACCTGTCGATCCTGGGCGCCATGGAAGTGGCGCAGAATGGCGATCTCGCCAACTGGATGATCCCCGGCAAGATGATCAAGGGCATGGGCGGCGCCATGGATCTGGTCGCCGGCGTGAAAAAGATCGTCGTCGTGATGGAGCACAACGCCAAGGACGGCACGCCTAAGCTGCTCAAGAAATGCACTCTGCCGCTGACCGGCGCCGGCGTCGTCGACATGGTCATCACCGAGCTCGCGGTGTTCACCCTCGACCGCGGCAATCCCGCAGGCATGAAGCTTATTGAACTCGCGTCCGGCGTCACGCTGGATGAGGTCAAGGCGAAGACCGACGCGGAGTTTGGCGTCTCACTGAAATAGCGCGTTTTCATCCGGACGGGCCGTGGCGGCATCACCGCTAGCAAAGCTAAGCGGCCATCAGCTCCAAGAGCCCGCTAAGCTCGGCCGGGCGGGTGTTCATGCATTGATGGCCGGCGTCGATTTCGGCTCGGCGGCAGCCCGGTAGCAGCTCTAGGAACCCTCGGGCGACATGCGGCTCGATTGCCCGGTCCTGGGTCGCCAGGATGTAGCCGGTCGGCAGGCCGAGCGCGAGAAAAGCCGACAGGCGGCCAGGCTCCAGCAGCGCATGTTGCGGATAGGGTCGATGGTGCGTCCGGATGAAGTCGCGCTGCTCCGGCGTGCCGTCATGGATGTTGGCGTCGAGCAGCAGCTCTTCGTCGGTCTGCGCGATTCCCTCCGGCCCGAGGCGCACGGCTCGCGCGATCCAGGGACTTTGCGGCACGGCTTGAAGCAGGCTCTGGCCGTCTTTGGTCACCACGGCCGTGGCCCACACGACACGCCGGATGCGATCCGGCACAGCTTCGGCCACGCGCGGGATGATCACGCCGCCCATCGAATGGCCGACCAGCACCACGTCCCGGAGATTCTCGAAGACGATCTGGTTGGCGACATCGTCAACAAACGTCTGGAACGTCACATGCGGCCCGTCGAGATGGCGCCGCTCCGCGAAGCCTGTGAGGGTCGGGGCATAGACCTCATGGCCGCGCGCGACGAGCAGCCGCGACACTTGCCGCCATACCCAGCCGCCCTGCCCGCCGCCATGGACGAGAACGAAAACCGCCATACCGCCTCCCCCTGCTTTCCTGAAGCTTGCGCTATAAGGATCGCGGAACTTCACCACGAATCGGACCAACATGCGCGGCTATTTCGCGATCGGGGTCGAGGGGATGAGCAAGCCGCAGAATGCCGGCAATCTGATGCGCTCGGCCCATGCCTTCGGAGCCAGCTTCTTTTTTGCCATCGCGCCGGACGTCGATTTTCACGGACTGCGCCAATCCGACACGTCGGAGGCGGCTTTTCATATGCCCTTTTACGAATATTCCGATCCGGCAACGCTCAAGCTGCCGCGCGGATGCCGGTTGGTCGGCATTGAGCTCCTGCCCGAGGCCGAGGATTTACCAAGCTTCCGGCACCCGACCCAGGCGGCCTATGTCTTCGGCCCCGAGAAGGGAAACCTCTCCCCGGCCTTGCTGGCGCGCTGCGACAACGTCGTAAAGATCCCGACCAAATTCTGCGTCAATGTCGGCGTTGCCGGGGCGCTGGTCATGTATGACCGGATGATCGCCCTGGGCAGCTTCGCCGAGCGTCCCGTCGGCACGCGTGGTCGGGCCGCGCGCAAGCCGGCGCCGGCGGAGCGGTAGGGCCGATCGGTTGCAGGCAGCGGCAGATCGCCCACAGGTCCATCCGGCCCTATGATTACGGACTGGCTCTGTCTTATGTTCCGCCGATGATTCGCGGATCGAATTCCATAGGCGCCGGCCTTTTGTCCATGGGCTTGGCCCTGGCGCCTCATGCTGCGCTGGCAGACCCGCCCGGTCCCGCCCCGGCGGCTGCAACAGCGGCAGCCCCAACATCGGTGGCGCCGACGCCGCCCTCGGCGCCCACGCCCGAGGTGCAGGGCGCCTATGGCGACTGGTCGCTCTACGAGTTCGAGGAGGGCGGCTATCCCGTCTGTTACCTCGCCTCGCGGGTCTTGAAATCGTCGGAGTTCGTGTCCGGACGCGCCCCCTCCTTCGTCCTGATCACCAACCGGCCGGGCGAAGGAAAATGGCACGTCGTCAGCGTTGTCGGGGGCTATACCTATCAGGACGGCAGCAGCGTGACGGTTGCCGTCGGGCGGCACCAATTCCATCTATTCACCGATAACGATACGGCTTGGGCCGAGGATGCGATTGATCCGCTGATCGTGCAGGCGATCCATAGCGGCTCGTCTTTGACCGTGAACGGGAAAGTGAAAGACGGTCCAATTCTTACCGATAATTTCAGCCTCAAGGGCGCGGCAGAGGCGTTGAACGCACTCGACAAGGCCTGCCCTCCACCGGGCAAGCCGGCCAAAGCGGTGCACAAGAAGAGGAAGAAAGCTTAAAGTGGGTGTCGCGACGCATGCCTCCACCTTCGCGCCCCCGCCGGCGGGTGTCGACGGACGACCGAGCCTGATCGGGCTCGATCGGGCCGAGCTCGAGGCCGCGCTCGGAACTCTCGGCTTACCCGCCTTCCGGGCACGGCAGGTCTGGCATTGGCTCTATCATCGCGGCGTCACCTCCTTCGAGGCGATGACCACGCTCGCCAAGCCGGTGCGGGCGCTGCTCGCGGAGCGTTTCTCGATCGAACGGCCGAAAGTCACGCGCGACCAGGAATCGGCCGACGGCACGCGCAAATGGCTGATCCGCATGCCGGACGGGCAGGAGATCGAGGCCGTCCACATCCCGGAGGCAGATCGCGGCGCGCTTTGCGTCTCCAGCCAGGTCGGCTGTACGCTGACCTGCCGCTTCTGCCATACGGGCACGCAGCCGCTGGTTCGCAATCTGGGCGCCGCCGAGATCCTGGCCCAGATCCTGACGGCCCGCGATGCGCTCGGCGAATGGCCGCCGGTCGGCACCAACCCGAACGAGGAGACCAGCACGCTCACCAACATCGTCATGATGGGAATGGGCGAGCCGCTCTACAATTACGACAATGTTGCCAAGGCCTTGAAGATAGCAATGGACGGCGAGGGGATCGCGATCTCCAAGCGACGGATCACGCTGTCGACCTCGGGCGTCGTGCCAATGATGAAGCGTTGCGGCGAGGAGCTGGGCGTCAACTTGGCGGTCTCGCTGCATGCCGTGACGGACGAGCTCCGCGATGAGCTGATGCCGATCAATCGGAAATATCCGATCGCCGCGCTGATGGAGGCCTGCCGCACCTATCCCGGCGCCTCGAATGCGCGGCGGATCACCTTCGAATATGTCATGCTGAACGGGATCAACGATGAACTGGCCGACGCGCGGGAACTCGTGCGGCTGCTCCGCGGCATTCCGGCCAAGGTCAACCTGATCCCCTTCAATCCCTGGCCCGGCTCCGGCTTTGAATGCTCCTCGCGCGGCCGGATCGACCGCTTCGCAGAGGTGTTGCTCGATGCCGGCTACGCAAGTCCGATCCGGGAGCCTCGCGGACGGGACATCCTGGCCGCCTGCGGGCAGCTGCGCTCGGAGAGCCTGCGCCAGCGCAAGGCTGCTCCGGTCGATCCGGAATTGGCATGAACGAGCTGGTGGCTTGGCTCGACGATCCGTGGCGGCTGAGCTTCATCGTGAGCTTGGCTTGCCTGCATCCGCTCTGGCGTATTTTTCGCCGGGCCGGCTTGTCTCCGTGGCCGGCGCTCCTCGTGTTCGTGCCTGTGTTCGGCCTGACCATCGTCGGCAGCGTTCTCGCGTTCCGCCGTTGGCCGAACGTCGCACCGCGCAAGCCGAAGCAGCGATAGATGCCGTTCTGGGGGAGCCTGGTGGCGATGCTGGGCGGCGACCCGATCTGGGTCACCTACGGGATCGTCAGCGTTCTGATCGCCTACACGATGTGCATCTTCGGCGTCGTTTTCGGGAAAATGGGGCGGTCGCCGCTCTGGGGTCTTCCCTTTCCGCTCCCGTTCCTCGGCATCGCGATGCTCTGGACCTTCGGACTCGGCCGGTGGCCGCAAGTCGAAGGGGATGAGGCTATGGAGTCGGGCCTCTAGGTTGTTTCTGTTCGTTGGGATCGGTATGGAAATCGGCAGCGTCATCGTAGCCGCGCCGGGCGCTTAGGAAGATCAACGCCATCAGCCCCCCGCCCAGGATCAGGCTCCCGATCGCGCCGATGACGAGCGCTGCCATTCCGTTGCCGTTCATTTGCACGCCGCCCGCGGTCGGCACCGTCCATTCACGCCAGGCGAGGTAGATCGCGGCCCCCAAAAGGGTTACGAGCACCACGAAAATGGGGAGGAAGCGTCGCATCGCCTCCATATGAGGTCGAACCTTACCCGGCGCCAGACCATCGAATGACCGCGGCTTGCTCCCGCCCGTCCGGGCTCCTAAGTTCGCGCCCGCAACAGGGATCTGAGGTCATGGCGGAATCGAAGCGAGGCGCGGTCAAGAAGGTGGTGTTGGCCTATTCGGGTGGGCTCGACACGTCGGTCATCCTGCGCTGGCTCCAAGAGACCTATGGCTGCGAGGTCGTCACCTTCACCGCCGATATCGGCCAGGGCGAGGAGCTGGAGCCCGCCCGGGCCAAAGCCCGGCTGCTGGGCGTCAAACAGATCTATGTCGAGGATCTGAAAGAGGAATTCGTCCGCGACTACGTCTTCCCGATGTTCCGAGCGAATGCGCTCTATGAAGGGACCTACCTGCTCGGGACCTCTATCGCGCGACCCTTGATCGCCAAGCGCCAGATCGAGATCGCGCGTGAGACCGGTGCCGATGCCGTCGCCCATGGCGCCACCGGCAAGGGCAACGACCAGGTTCGATTCGAGCTCGCCTACTACGCGCTGGAGCCGGAAATTCGGGTGATCGCTCCGTGGCGCGAATGGGAGCTCAATTCACGCACGGTCCTCCTCGATTATGCCGAGAAGCATCAGATCCCGATCGCCAAGGGCAAGACAGGCGAGCCGCCCTACTCGACCGACGCCAACCTGCTGCACATCAGCTACGAAGGTCGCGCACTCGAGGACCCTTGGGTCGCGCCCGATGATGCGATGTTTACCCGCTCGGTCTCGCCCGAAAAGGCTCCGGACACGCCGACTTTCGTGGAGATCGACTTCGAGAAGGGCGATCCGGTCGCCATCGACGGGAGGCGGCTCTCCCCGGCCAACCTGCTGGCCGAGCTCAACCGCTTGGGGGGCGAGAACGGCATCGGTCGTCTGGACTTGGTCGAGAACCGCTTCGTCGGGATGAAGAGTCGCGGCGTCTATGAGACTCCGGGCGGCACGATCCTTCTGATCGCCCGGCGGGCAGTCGAGTCGCTGACGCTGGACCGGGGTGCGTCGCATCTCAAGGACGAGTTGATGCCGCGCTATGCCGAGCTGATCTATAACGGCTTTTGGTTTTCTCCCGAACGGCTGGCTATGCAGGCGCTCATCGACCAGACCCAGCAGCGGATGACCGGCACCGCGCGGCTCAAGCTTTACAAGGGTGCGGCCTCGGTGGTCGGACGGAAATCGCCCAACTCGTTGTATCGGCTTGATTATGTGACCTTCGAGGCGGATCAGGTCTACAGCCAGAAGGATGCCGAAGGCTTCATCAAGCTGAATGCGCTTCGGCTCAGGCTTGGGACCCTCGCGGAACGCGGCGGAAGCTGAGCCGGTTATCGGCGAAGCGATGGAGCGCCTGGACGCCTCGGGGTTGCGCTGTCCGCTCCCGGTATTGAGGGCGCGTAAACTTCTGGCAGCCATGGCCCCCGGCGAGCGGCTGGAAGTCACGACGACGGATCCGATGTCCGTGGTGGACATGCCCGTCTTTTGTGCTCAAGCGGGACACCGCATCGTCGATGAGCAGAAACGGGAACGCGATTTCCTATTCGTCATCGAGCGAGGGGCGGAAATGGGCTGAAATCGGCCGCCGCCGATAGAAATTCGTGCCCGTTTCATGCAGGTCCTGCTTGCAGAATGCGCGGCAATCCTGCAACACCTGTCGGCCAATGTTTCAATCTTGGGCCGGCAAGGGAGTAGGCGCTTGTAGCGTCCGGCGTTGTAACCATACTGTCCCCAAGAGACTCGTAAAATCGATGCCCGAAGAACACGCCATTCCCGCCGATATCGCCCAGATGAGCTTCGAAGACGCGCTGGCCGATCTCGAGCGGATCGTTCGGCTGATCGAGGATGGACGGGGCAAGCTCGACGAGGCGATCCTGGCCTATGAGCGGGGTGTTGCGCTCAAGCGGCATTGCGAATCGAAGCTCAAGGAAGCGCAGGCGAAGATCGAGCAGATCACAGTGACCGACTCGGGCGTCGGCACCCAGAATTTCGGGGGCTGACCTTATTATGCTGAGCCCCAGCACCACGAAACCGGCATCGCTCGCCGATGCGCTCGCCGAGACCGCGAGCCTTATCGAGGAGTCGATCACCGACTTGCTGCCGAAGAGCGATCGGGCCGAAGCGCGCCTGTTCGAGGCCATGCGCTACGGCTGCATCGGCGGCGGCAAGCGCATGCGGCCGCTTCTGGTCCTGCAAAGCGCTGCGCTTTTCGGCGTCGGCCGAAGCCATGCGCTGCGCGCTGCGACGGCGATCGAATTCGTCCATTGCTATTCCCTGATCCATGACGATCTGCCGGCGATGGACGATTCCGATCTCAGGCGCGGGCGTCCGACGGTTCACAAGCAATTCGACGAGGCGATCGCCGTCCTGGCCGGCGACGCGCTGCTCACGCTGGCCTTCGAGGTTCTGGCCGATCCGGCCACGCATGAGGACCCGCATGTGCGTTGCCAGCTGGTGACGGCGCTCGCCATGGCGGCCGGGCCCAGGGGTATGGTCGGCGGACAGATGCTGGACCTGATCGGCGAGACGCAACCGTTCGACGCCGCGGGCATAACGCGTCTCCAACGGCTCAAGACCGGCGAGCTGATCGCATTCTCCTGCGAGGCGGGCGCCATCCTCGGACGGGCCTCGCCGCCGCAGCGCCACGCGCTCCGCGCCTATGCGCATGATCTGGGGCTGGCCTTCCAGATGGCTGACGACATCCTCGATGCCACCGGCAGCGAGCAGGACACCGGAAAATCGGTCGGCCAGGACGCGGCCGCCGGCAAATCGACCTTCGTATCGATACTTGGCCTGGAACAAGCCCGCGCCCAGGCGCTGATGCTGGCGGATCAAGCTGCGCAGCACTTGGACATCTTTGAGGACCGCGCGGAAATCCTTCGTCAACTCGCCCGGTATGTGGTCGAGCGACGCGGGTGAGAAGCGAGAGGTAGAAAATTGGATACGAACCTACGCAACACGCCGACGCCGCTGCTCGACAGCGTCGAGACTCCCGCGGATCTGCGCAAGCTCGAGCGAGGCCAGCTCCGCCAGCTCGCGGATGAGCTTCGCAAGGAGACGATCGACGCGGTTTCGATCACTGGAGGCCATCTCGGCGCCGGCCTGGGCGTGGTCGAGCTCACCGTGGCCATCCATTACGTTTTTGACACGCCTCATGACCGCCTGATCTGGGATGTCGGGCATCAATGCTATCCGCACAAGATCCTGACCGGCCGGCGCGACCGGATCCGCACGCTCCGCATGGGCGGGGGCCTGTCAGGCTTCACCAAGCGCAGCGAGAGCGAGTACGACCCGTTCGGCGCCGCGCATAGCTCGACTTCGATCTCGGCCGGGCTTGGCATGGCCGTCGCGCGCGACCTCAAGGGCGAGCGCCGCAATGTCATCTCGGTGATTGGCGACGGCGCGATGAGCGCCGGCATGGCCTATGAAGCGATGAACAACGCCGGCGCGATGAACAGCCGGCTGATCGTCATCCTGAACGACAATGACATGTCGATCGCGCCGCCGGTCGGCGCCTTGAGCGCCCATCTTTCGCGGCTGATCTCCTCGCGCTCCTATCGGGGCTTGCGTCACCTCGCCAAGGAGGTGACCGACCATTTGCCCTCCGCCATCCAGCAGGCGGCGCGCAAGGCGGAGCACATGGCGCGTGAGATCGTGGCCGGCGGCACGCTCTTCGAGGAGCTGGGCTTCTACTATATCGGCCCGATCGACGGGCATAATCTCGATCACCTCCTGCCGATTCTCGAGAATGTCCGCGATAGCGACGAGAACCGGCCGGTTCTGATCCACGCGATCACCGAGAAGGGCCACGGCTATGCCCCGGCCGAGGCGGCGGCGGACAAGCTTCACGCGGTCTCGAAGTTCGACGTCGTGACCGGCGCGCAGGCCAAGAGCAAGCCGGGCGCGCCGACCTATACCAAAGTCTTCGCTCAAGCTTTGATGAAGGAGGCGGAGGCGGATTCGCGAATCGTCGCCATCACCGCGGCCATGCCGTCCGGCACCGGCCTCGACATGTTCGCCAAGGCTTTCCCCGACCGCTGCTTCGATGTCGGTATCGCCGAGCAGCATGCGGTCACCTTCGCGGCCGGTCTGGCCGCCGAAGGAATGAAGCCCTTTGCGACGATCTATTCGACGTTCCTGCAGCGCGGCTATGACCAGGTCGTGCATGATGTGGCGATCCAGTCGCTGCCGGTTCGTTTCGCACTCGATCGCGCCGGCCTGGTCGGCGCGGACGGCGCCACTCATGCCGGCTCGTTCGATCTCGCTTATCTCGGCTGCCTGCCGGGATTCGTGATCATGGCCGCGGCCGACGAAGCCGAGCTCATGCACATGATCGCGACCGCCGCCCAGATCGACGATAGCCCGTCGGCCGTGCGCTACCCTCGCGGCGAGGGCGTGGGTGTGATGTTGCCGGAGCGCGGCACGCCGCTGGAGATCGGCAAGGGCCGCATCATCCAAGAAGGCACCAAGATCGCGCTGATCAGCCTCGGCACTCGGCTACAGGAATGCACGAAGGCTGCCGAGCAGTTGGCCGCGCGCGGCTTGTCCACGACGGTTGTCGATGCGCGCTTCGCCAAGCCGATCGACAGAACGCTGTTCCGCCGGCTGGCGCGCGAACATGAAGTCGTGCTTACGGTCGAGGAAGGCTCCACCGGCGGCTTCGGCGCCATGGTGCTGCACGATTTCGCAGGCGCCGGCCTGCTCGATCGCGGCCTCAAGATCCGCACGCTCGTGCTGCCCGACCGCTTCATCGATCACGATTCGCCGGCCAAGCAATATGATCAGGCCGGCCTCAATGCCGAGCAGATCGCCGCCGCCGCGCAGGACGCGCTCGGCATCACCCGACCCGGCATTGTGGCGCTCGGCGGGTAGAGTGCGATGGAATCACTTTTTGTGGTCAATGGCCGGGCTTGACCCGGCCATCCACGTCATACATCGGGAAGTCGGAACCACGTGGATGCCCGGGTCAAGCCCGGGCATGACGAAGGAAATGGCCGTGGTTGAAATCCTCACGCTACGCCCGACAGGCCAATAAGGGCGCCCTATCGCCGGATCAGAGCGACAAATGAGCGCCAAGTGTCGTCCATCTTGAAGTTCGGGTCGGCTCCCCAAACACGCGCCACGAGCGCGTCGGCCTGGCCTCGGCTCCATCCCAGATATTTCATGGCATAAGACGAATAGAAGGCCGTCACGCGCATGTTCGCGGCACAATGCACGAAGATTCTTTTGCCCTCCAACTCGTGCATCACGTTACAAAACGCCGTAAAGTCCTGCGGTTGCGGAGCGGTCCATATAACCGGGATGTAGCGATACTCCATGCCGAGGTCGCGGATCAGCGCATCCTCGCCTTTCAGCGCGTTGCCCTGTTCGCTCGGCAGCAGATTGACGACGGCCTCGTAGCCGGCGTCACGGACCGCCCCGAATTGTTCGGCGGTCGGTTGCCCGGCAGTACCGACGTAGTCGTCGATCCGAATAAAGTTCTTGATATCGGCAATGGATGCGCTCATGGGCGTCCTCTCGTTCCGAGATGAACCGAATATCGGATGCCCAGGCGAGCGGCTTCTGACGTTCCGCGCTTCCCGGTGGTGATCCACCTTAGCCTCGCCAGTTACGCGGAATGCGCGATCATCTCAGCACCGGGGCGGTGCGGCAACCCGCCCCGGCTGCATTGCAGCTATGAGTGGCCGCCGCCGCTCGCGGGTGGTTGCGCCACCTCGACATTTTGACTCTTCAGCGCGTCGATCAGCGACTGTATGCCGTTACCGCCGCGTTGGATCACGGCTGCGAATTGGTTGCGGTCCGTCACGGCCATGCTGATGCCCTGGATCACCACGTCGACGATCTTGGGTCCGCCCTGCTCCTGCCGCACGCGCCACTGGACGGAAACGGGCGGCCCGCCATTCGGCCTCACGATCTGGCTGTTGACGACCGTGTCGCCGCCATCGCCTTCCTTCTGCTCGCCCTGAACCTTGAACTGCTCGCCGGAATAGTCTTGGAACCGCTTGGCGTAGGCGTTGACGACCTGGCCCTCATAGAGATTGATGAATTCCTGCTGTTGCTGCGGCGTGGCTGAATTCCAATAAGACCGGCCGACCGTGAAGCGGCCGATGGTCGGCACGTCGAAAGATTCATTGAGAAGCTGGCGAAAGCGCGCCCGTTCTTCTTGCTCTGGAATTTCTTTGCCGGTCAGCTGGGCCATCGCGCGGTTGCCCAGATTCTGCACGAACTGCGCCGGATCGCTTGATTCCGCGGCTGAAGCTGATTGGACCAAGGCGGCTCTCGCGAACAAAGGCACGGCCGCAAGGCCGAGAAGCAGGACCGAAACGAAGCGTTTTTGGGAGATCGTCATTTGTAAGCCTCGAGAAAGGGCGGAGCGTGCCGCCGATCGTCATCGAAATGATCGGGCACGAACGGGTTTCAAGTCGGGGTGTCGCCGACCGCTCGGGAATCGGAACCGTACGATCGAATATCCCACACTTCGAAGGTTTGGAACCAGCCAACGGCGCCCGCCTGGCTAAGAACGCCTGAAAAGTCCGGTTCCAGCGCCGTCAGGTGAAGAGACGTGGCTCCCGCCGCGCCCCGTGAGGTAGCATGGGCCATGATCAGCATGTCCGATTCACAGGGCCTGGCGCCTCGGGCGAGCCATGAGCCTCGTTATCTCCAAGGCCTCAATCCGGCGCAGCGCGAAGCCGTCGAGACCTTGGACGGTCCGGTCCTCTTGCTCGCGGGCGCCGGGACCGGCAAGACCCGCGCTCTGACCACCCGCCTCGTTCACTTGATCGCGACCAGACGGGCGGGCCCCGCCCAGATTCTGGCGGTCACCTTCACCAACAAGGCGGCCCGCGAGATGCGCGAGCGTGTTGCCGCGATGCTCGGTCAGGAGGTCGAAGGCTGGTCGCTCGGCACGTTTCATTCGCTGGCGGCGCGGCTGCTGCGGCGCCACGCCGAGGAGGTCGGCCTCAAATCGAACTTCACGATCCTCGACACGGACGACCAGATCAGGCTCGTCAAGCAATTGCTCCAGGCCGAGAATGTCGACGACAAAAGGTGGCCGGCCAGGATCGTGCTCGGCGTCATCGAGCGTTGGAAGGACCGCGCGCTCGCGCCCGACCGCCTCAAGGCAGAAGATGGCGGCGATGTCGCCGGCGGCCGGATCGTTCAGATCTACGCGGCTTATCAGGAGCGTCTGCAGACCCTGAACGCTACCGATTTCGGCGACCTGACTCTCCACAACATCACGATCTTCCAGAACCGGCCGGATATCCTCGGCGATTATCATCGCCGTTTCCGTTACCTGCTGGTCGACGAATATCAGGATACCAACGTCGCCCAGTATCTCTGGCTTCGGCTCCTGGCGCAGGCCCAACACAATATTTGCTGCGTCGGTGACGACGACCAGTCGATCTATGGCTGGCGGGGTGCCGAAGTGGGCAACATCCTGCGCTTCGAGACCGACTTCCCCGGCGCCAAGGTGATCCGGCTGGAGCAGAATTACCGCTCGACCGCGCATATCCTGGCGGCGGCATCCGGCGTCATCGCCCATAACCGCGGCCGGCTCGGCAAAACGCTCTGGACCGAGGCCGAAGGCGGCGAGAAGGTGCGCGTTTCCGCCGCCCATGACGGCGAGGACGAGGCGCGGCTCGTGGCTGACGAGATCGAGGCGCTGCAGCGCAAGAGCATCGCGCTCCGCCAGATCGCGGTGCTGGTTCGCGCCAGCTTTCAGACCCGTGAGTTCGAAGAGCGGCTGATGACATTGGGGCTGCCCTACCGCGTTGTGGGCGGTCCGCGTTTTTACGAGCGCCTCGAAATCCGCGACGCGCTCGCCTATTTCCGGGTCGTCTTCCAGCCCGACGACGACCTCGCCTTCGAGCGGATCATCAATACGCCCAAGCGAGGGATCGGCGACGCGACGATACAAACGCTGACGCAGGCGGCGCGCGGGCTCAGCGTGCCGCTGACGGAAGCGGCTTGGCGGCTCTCCGAGACCGACGAGCTCAAGCCCCGCATGCGCACGATCATCCGCGGCCTGATGCAGGATATCGCACGCTGGCGCGACCAGCTCGATCGCGTGCCGCACACCGATCTCGCACGCGCGATCCTCGACGAGTCCGGCTATACGGCCATGTGGCAGGTCGACAAATCGCCCGAGGCGCCGGGCCGGTTGGAGAATCTCAAGGAGCTGATCGCCGCCATGGCCGAATTCGAGACCATGGGCGGCTTCCTCGAGCATGTCAGTCTGGTCATGGAAGCGCAGGAAACCTCGGAGGGCGATATGGTCACCTTGATGACGCTCCATAGCGCCAAGGGGCTCGAATTCGACCATGTGTTCCTCCCGGGCTGGGAAGAGGGCCTCTTCCCCAACCAGCGGGCGCTTGACGAGAACGGCGTCGCCGGGCTGGAGGAAGAAAGGCGGCTCGCCTATGTCGGGCTGACGCGCGCGCGGCAGCGCGCCTTCATCAGTTTCGCGCATAGCCGCAGGGTTTACGGTAGCTGGGCTGCTTCGCTGCCTTCGCGCTTCGTCGATGAGCTACCGCCGGATCACATCGAGGTTATGAGCGACCCGGCGGGCTTCGCCGATACAGGCAGCCGCGGATTCTCCGACTGGGCGCGCGGTGCCGGCTATCGGCTGCCGCGGGCCGGCGCGCAGCCGCCCATGCGCTCAGCGCGCACCCTCGAAGGCCATGCGTTCGAGGTCGCGCCGCGGCCGCGCCCATCAGTAACTTTTCGCGAACGGGATCGCGTCTTTCATCAGAAATTCGGCTACGGCACGGTAACCGCGATCGATGGCGACAAGCTGGAAATCGCGTTCGATCAAGCCGGACTGAAGAAAGTGATGGATAGCTTCGTCGTGCGAGCGGAACAGGCCGGCTGAGATCGGCCAACCTCCGCTCCCGGGGAACCAAGCCCGGTTTCCAGCGATTGCTCAGTTCAAAGAGGCTATCAAAAGGGCGGACCTGGGGTTGACCAGACATATGGACGAAGGCTCGTCGCGCACGGCCCCCAATATCCTCGTCGTCGAAGACGAGATTCTCGTCGCGCTCATGATCTCTGAGATGCTCGACGATCTGGGCTGCACCGTCGCCGGCTCGGCAGGCAATCTGCACGATGCGCTAGCGCTCGCCCAATCGAGCGATCTCGACGGAGCGATACTCGACCTGAATCTGGGCGGCGAACCGGTTTATCCGGTTGCGGAGGCGCTTGCCGCCAAGGGCGTCCCGTTCGTGTTCCTCACGGGCTATGGTGCCGGAGGCGTCGAACCGCGCTTTGCCGACGTGCCGACGATCGCGAAGCCGTTCCATCCATCCGCCCTCGAAGATGCTGTCGTGCATTTCCGCCGTTAGGCGGCGTCGGCCGCACCTATTTGGAATTGGCCTTGGCCGATCCCAAATGAATGATGATCCAGGAGGATTCCGTTGGATCCGGCACTGAAAAATCTTCGCGAGTGGGTCGCCCTCCTCTTCGTGCTGTTCCTCGTGTTGGACCTCGCCGGGTTGCAGTATGGGCTGCATCTGGCCCAATCCTCTCCCCTCGAGCCCGAGCCGGCGCTCGGCGCAGTTTGGGCGCTGGTCCAAGGCCAGCGCGGCTCATTCTTCAATATCTACGTCACCGAAGCGCAGCGCGCGGCGTATTTTGGCCTGTTGGGCGCTGCCGGGCTTTCGCTGCTGGCCACCCTGACGCTCATCGTCGTCCACGGAATCAGGCAGGTTAAACCCGAGCGGGCGCGTGGCCGGCGCAATCGTCGCTAGCTCTTGCCGGTATAGGTCACCCGCCAGATCGTCCCGCCGGCATCCTCGCCGACCAGCAGCGCCCCGTCATGGGCGACGGCGATTCCGACCGGTCGTCCCCATACGCCTGAATCGGACACGACGAACCCGGTCAGGAAATCCTGATAGGCGCCCGTCGGCTTGCCGTTCGCATCGAGCAGTGCGCAAACGACCTTGTAACCGGTTCGAGTGCCGCGGTTCCACGACCCGTGGAGCGATATGAATGGCGCACCGCGAAAAGGCGCGGGAAACTGGATTCCGGTATAGAAGGCGATCTGTAGCGGCGCGGAATGGGGCTGGATCAGCACATCAGGAACGATGACCTTGTCCGCGAGATCCGGCCGCTCGCCCTTGTGCCGCGGATCCTCGTGCGCGCCGATATAGTACCAGGGCCAACCATAGAACCCGCCCTCGCGCACGCGCGTCGCATAGTCCGGCGGAAGATTATCGCCCAGCGCGTCGCGCTCGTTCGTCACGCACCAGACATCACCTGTATTCGGCTGGACCGAAAGCCCTGCGCAGTTACGGATTCCCTGAGCGAAAGGATGGAGGCCGGTCTTTCCGTCCGGGTCGGTCCAGAGGACCGCAGCGCGGCCTTCTTCCTTGCCCCATGAAGCGCCGAGACCGTGCGCCGACTCGATCATCTTGATCTCCTCGGGCGACTTTCGTTCCATTCCGTCGGCGACATTGGTCTCGGAACCCACCGAAACGTACAGGCGCTTGCCGTCGGGTGAAAAGGCGATGTCGCGCGTCGAGTGCCCGCCGGTCGGAATCTCCTTGATGATGGTCTCGGCCGGTCCGCGGGCCTTGGTGTCGCCGCTGTGGTATGGAAAGCGGACTATCGAATCGGTGTTCGCGACATAGACGAATTGCGGATCGGCCCCGCTGGGGTAAAACGCTATTCCGAACGGTGCATCCAGGTCCGAAGCAAAATTCTCCTCGAGCGCCGGCTTGGCGGCCCCATTGGCTGCGCGCAACACGCGAATCCGTCCCGCTCGCGTTTCCGCGACGAAGATGTCGCCGTTCGGCGCGATCCGAATGGCGCGCGGGTGATCCAAGCCCTGTGCAAACAGCTCGACCTTGAAACCCACGGGGGCATTGGGGATCGCCCCATCCGGACGCGAGACGATCGACGGGAAATTGGCCGCGACCTTCGAGGCGAAGGGCGGCGGCAAATCCTTGACGGTGATCAGCCGCTGCACGCCCGGTCGGTCGACGTGCCAATCCCCATACGCCTGGTCTCCCGCGAGAAACGACTCGTCGCGCGCGGCGACCGCGTCGGCAAGACAGATCGAAATTGCCAGTCCGGCGAACACCAACTTCCGCACGATCCCCTCCCCTCGACGTTCCCGCAAGCTAGCGGCCTTTGCGGGACTTGACGAGGTGAGAAGGACGAAGGGCGAAAGCGCGCCGCCGTCGGGGTCAGTTCGGGGGATGCGCGCCGCCGACAGCTCGCTTGCCCTGCGCCTGCGCTCCCCGATTGGAATTTCCGCGGTTGCGGCGACGGCGACGCTGCCCCTCGGATGGAGGGCGCTGGCTATCCGCGCGGGGTTCGGCGGCGCGCCGTTGCTCGGCATGGCGCGCAAGCGGCGCCTGGACCGGAGCAGCAGATGCCCGAGATGAGACCGGAGCATCGGCGGCATCGATCTTGCGGCGGATCAGCTTTTCAATGTCGCGCAGATAGGCCCGCTCGTCCGGCGCGCAAAGCGAGATCGCGCGACCGTCCTTGCCGGCGCGCGCCGTGCGGCCGATGCGGTGGACATAGGTCTCCGGCTCGTTCGGCAAGTCGAAATTGACGACGTGCGAGACTCCGTCGATGTCGATGCCCCGCGCGGCGATGTCGGTCGCGACCAGCACCCGCAGCTTGCCAGCCCGAAAAGCGGCGAGTGCCGCCTGGCGCGCACTCTGAGATTTGTTGCCGTGAATCGCGGCGGCGGCGATCCCCGCCTTCTCCAGATGCTCCGCAACTCTGTTGGCGCCGTGCTTGGTCCGGGTGAAGGCGATCGTACGATTCATCACGGGATCGCGCAGCAGGTCGACCAGAACCCGCCGCTTGTCGGCCACTGGGGCGAAGAGAACCTTCTGGTCGATGCGTTCCACGGTCGTCGCCTGGGGCGTCACTTCGATCCGAACGGGCTCCTTCAAGAGTCGTGCCGCCAGATCGGCGATCTCGGCCGGCATCGTCGCCGAGAACAGAAGGGTTTGGCGCTGTTTCGGCAGCGCCGCCACCACCTTGCGGACATCATGGATGAACCCCATGTCGAGCATCCGATCGGCCTCGTCGAGCACGAAAACCTCGAGATGCGCGAGGCGGATATGTCCCTGATTCATCAGATCGAGCAGCCTGCCGGGCGTGGCGACGAGTATGTCGACTCCGCGCCGCATTGCCTCGACCTGCGGATTTTGACCGACGCCGCCGAATATGACGGTATGGCGAAGCCCCAGATGGGCGCCGTAGCGTTTGAAGCTGTCGCCGATCTGGATCGCGAGCTCGCGCGTGGGCGTGAGGATGAGCGCGCGGGTCTCGGCCGGGCGCGGCTTTGCGGCCGCGGCGGCCAGGCGCTGCAGGATGGGCAGCGCAAAAGCAGCCGTCTTGCCGGTACCGGTCTGGGCGATACCCAACAGGTCGCGGCCGTTCAGCAGATGGGGAATGGCTTGGGATTGAATGGGCGTCGGATTCGCGTAGTTCGAATCAGCGAGAGCCCGCTGTAGCTCGGTTCTGAGGCCGATTTCCAAGAATGATTGAGTCATAAAGATCCGGTTCACACGCCTCAGCCGCGGACACTCCGCGGGCGACGTGCGCCTTTGAGTGCCGCTCCGCGCGCGTGCCGGATCAGCCGATGGTTCAGGGGACGTTTCGAAATGCAGCGGGGCAGGCTCGAAGATGAGCTCCGCCTCGATTCGCGCGATCGCGAAACGCGAGCCGCGGCCATGAGGGCGCGGCGCGTTGGGCGGTTACATGCGCCCGTCGGCTGAGAAAATCAACCCCGTCGCCACCCAAAATGGGCGGGAAAGTAAATTTTTGCGCAGGGAGGGATAGGTCTGCACGTGCAACCTGCACGATGCGCAAACAATAGATCGCCAGAAAATCCAAGGGGTAGATATCCGGACAAGACTCCGTTTTGTCCGGAAAGCTTGTCAACAAGACACGTGTATCATGCGCAATGTTCTTCCGTTCGTCAGAAAGAAAATCGAAAATCCGGTCTATTTTCTTCACATACCGAAAACGGCAGGGACGTCTGTTCATAAATATTTAATGAAAACGTTCCGGCGCTCGCATATCTGTTTTGCGCGGCTCTGGGATCATGTGGCGCAGGCCAAGGGCATCGACGGCTACGGCGTTTATTCCGGGCATTTCATGGATTGTCTCGAGCCGTTCCTCGGGTTGGACATGCAGACCGTAACGGTGCTGAGGGACCCGATCGAACGCTCGATCTCGCATTTTGCCCATGTGAAGCGCGACACGGCGCATCCCTATCACGCCCTGGCGCGGACCATGACGCTGCGCGACTTCTGTCTGCATCCAGAGACGCGGCACATGATCGAGAATTTCCAGAGCGCCTATCTGGCGGCACGGATACCCGATCCCATCATTCACGCGAGACGCGTTGCGCCCGAAGAAACGGAGCGGCTCGGCCTGTCGGTCACGATCGAGCGAACGATGCTCAATCTCCGGTCAGACGGCAGCCTGTTGGGCGCCGCGCGGGCGCGTCTCAATAAATGCGTCGCGGTCGGCGTCACCGAAAGGCTGGAGGATTCGCTCGAAGCCTTCTCGCTCGCGCTCGGCGCGGCGCCACAGCGCAGCGTCCCGTTCGAGAACCGAAGCAGCAACCGGCCGAAATCTGTCGATGCGGAGACGCTCGAGCTCATCCGGGACCTGACGGCTGTCGATGCGGCGGTCTACCGAATGGCGCAAAACCTACTCGACGCCCGGCTAGCCCATCTGCGGCATGCGGCGCACGCCGCTCGTCCGTGGTACTCGCAGCAATAGCGCGTAGAGCCCGAGGGCGACGCTCGGGAGTCACGCTTATTCAGATCAGATACGCCGCGGCCGCGAGGATAATGCCGGCGACCGTCAGCAGCAGCGCGCCGTACCAGATCTTCGGCCGGCGCGACAGAAGAGCGATCGAAGCGCCGGCCACGGCCGCATGCACGATTCCTTCGGCGACAGTCAGTGTGTGGTGCCGCTCGAAATGGCGATCGGCGGATTTGCCGCGCTCTTCGACATCCGCTTCGAAGCGTTTTGCCGTAGCCTGGATGTCGGGCTGCTCCTTGGAAAAGCGATCCGATTGGTCCTTGAGCTTTTGCGCCGCCTCGGGCGTTGCCGCGATCGCCGCGCCCAGATCATAGACATGCTTCTTCAGGCTCTCGGCCTGATAATTCGTCCAGGCATCCGACGCCTTGGCCTGCGCCAGCACCGCTTCGTTCTTCTCGACGAAAGTGTGCGCGGCCTCCGTCTCGCCGAGCGCGCCGATCGTGGCGCCGATCACCGCCATGATCGCGATCGAGAGCGTCACGCGCAGCGTGAGCGGATCACCCGATTCAGCCGCATGCGCGCTGTGCTCGGCATGCTCCATGGCTTCGTTCTGCTGTTCTGTGAGTTCGGTCATGCAGCTGGCTGGAAGCTGTCTGCCTGGGCCACGCGCCAGGTATCGCGATAGCGCGGATCGTCGGTCCCGGCGAGGATCTCGCCGGGCTCGAGGAAGCGATAGGTCTGATCGTAGGTCTCCACCCGGCTGGCGCCGACACGACGCAGGAAATGGCGGGGCCTCAGATCGTTCGGATGATCGAGTCCGGCCGCCGCCACGACCTCGTTCAACGCCTCTAGCGTATGGCGATGAAAATTATACACCCGCTCGGCCTTGTCGGAGACGACGAGCGAGCGCTGGCGAATGGGATCCTGCGTGGTCACGCCGACCGGGCAGCGCCCGGTGTGGCAGCTCTGCGCCTGGATGCAGCCGATTGCGAACATGAAGCCGCGCGCGGAATTGCACCAATTCGCGCCCATCGCCATCGTGCGCGCAATATCGAATGCAGTGATGATCTTGCCGCTGGCGCCGAGCTTGATGCGATCGCGGATGCCCAAGCCAACCAAGGCGTTGTGGACGAACATCAGCCCTTCCTGGAGCGGCATCCCCATATGGTCGACGAATTCGAGCGGCGCCGCGCCGGTGCCGCCCTCTTTGCCGTCGACGACGATGAAATCGGGATAGATGCCGCTCGCCAGCATCGCCTTGCAAATGCCGAGAAACTCCCAAGGATGGCCGACGCAGAGCTTGAAGCCGGTCGGCTTCCCGCCGGACAGCTCGCGGAGCCGCGCGACGAATTCGAGCAGACCGATCGGCGTGGAGAAAGCCGGATGGCGCGCCGGCGATACGCAATCGATGCCCATCGGCACGCCCCGCGCCTCGGCGATCTCCTCGGAGACCTTGGCCGCCGGCAGAACGCCGCCATGGCCGGGCTTAGCCCCTTGGGACAGCTTCACCTCGACCATCTTCACCTGATCGACCGCGACCTGATCGGCGAAGCGCTCGGTCGAAAAGCTGCCGTCGGCATTGCGGCAGCCGAAATAGCCGCTGCCAATCTCCCAGACGATGTCGCCGCCGAACTCGCGGTGATAGCGGCTCAAGCCCCCCTCGCCCGTGTCATGGGCGAAGCCGCCCATCTTTGCGCCCTTGTTGAGCGACCGGATCGCATTGGCGCTCAGGGCGCCGAAGCTCATGGCCGAAATGTTGAAGACGGAGGCCGAATAGGGACGCTTGCAATCGGGGCCGCCCACCTTGATCCGGAACGGCTCCTTGGCCGGATCGGACGGCGAAAGCGAGTGATTCAGCCATTCATAGCGCGGGCCGTAAACGTCGAGCTGGGTGCCGAGCGGACGCTTGTCGAGCTGGCTCTTGGCCCGCTGATAGACGATGGAGCGCGTGTCCCGCGCGAACGGCGTGCCGTCGGTGTCGCTCTCCAGAAAATATTGCCGGATCTCCGGCCGCACATCCTCGAGCAGGAAGCGGATGTGGGCCGCGATCGGATAGCTCCTGAGGATGCTGTGCTTGGTCTGGATCAGGTCGTGCGTGCCGACGGCGGCCAGGAACAGCGCGATCGCAAAGAAGGGCAGAAAAGCCGCATGGACGAAGGCCAGCACCAGGAAGATCACGGTCGCGGAGAGGACCAGCGTGTAGGTGATGTAGCGGCGGCTGAGGGCGAGAACCAGGAACGGCATGGCGACTCACCTTGGGCGAGAAGACTTAATTAGCACTTTCCCCGGCGGGGTTGGAATCGTTCTTCCGCGTCGGGACATCTCGTAATAGCGTGCTTCAACGCGGCCTGATTTGGGGAGGAGACATGATCGCGAAGCAATATGGGCCTTGGGCGCTGATCGTCGGCGGATCCGAGGGGGTGGGCGCGAGCTTCGCCTTCAAACTGGCGGCGGAAGGACTCAACCTGGCCCTCATCGCCCGCAAGCCCGGGCCGTTGGCGGAACTCGCCGCCGCGGTCAAATCTCGATCGAAAGTGGACGTGCGGACGCTTTCGATGGATATCCGCGCCGCCGATATGCTGGATCGCGTGCGCCGCCTGACCGACGATATCGAAGTCGGCCTGCTGATCTACAATGCCGGAGCGGTTACGCGGTTCTCGCAGTTCCTGGACGCCTCCCTGGAAGACGCTCTCGACATGGTGCGCCTCAACGCGCTGGGACAGGCGATTCTGGCCCATCATTTCGGAAGCCGGATGCGGCCACGCGGGCGCGGCGGGATCATTCTGGTCGGATCGATGGCCGGCTATGCCGGCGCCCCAGGCGAGATCTGCTATGCCGCTTCGAAGGCCTTCAGCCGGATCTTCGCGGAAGGACTATGGCACGAGCTCAAGCCCCACGGCGTGCACGTCCTCGGCCTGACGCTGGGGCTCACCCGGACACCGTCCATGGCACGTCTGGGCATGGCGATGGACAATCCCGACTTCGTCCCGGCGGAGCCCGACGATGTGGCGCAAGCCGGGCTCGACAATCTCGCGAACGGCCCGCTCTTCACGATCGGCGGCGAGGAAGGCGCAAAGTATCTCAGCACCCTGCCACGCGCCCAAGCCGTCGAATTCATGGCCCAGGGCGCCAAGAGCCTGCACGGTTAGCGAACGAGGGCTATTTGATCCCGATCACCATCCCGTCCGAGCCCGGCAAGCGCTCGACGCGGGTTTCGCGGAAGCCTGCTTCGCGCATCCAGCCCATGCAGTCGGCCCCCGTATAGTCGAAGCCGCCCGGCGTTTCGATCAGCATGTTGAGGCTCATCAGGAGGCCGAAGGCGTTGCTGCGCCGTTCGTCGTCGATCAGCGCCTCATAGACGATCAGCGCGCCGCCCTCCGGCAGCGCCGCATGCGCCTTGCGCAGCAGCATCATCTTAGTGTCGAGATCCCAGTCATGAAGGATGTGACCCATCACCAGGACATCGACGGTCGGCAGCGAAGATCCTGCGAAGAAGTCGCCGGATTGGAATTTCAGCCTTCCGGCGAGTCCGCGGCTTTCAACGTAGCGCTCGAAGATTGGTTGGACGGGCGCCAAGTCGAAGCCGATTCCCTCGAGATGCGGATGCGCCAGCGCGATCTCGACCGGGAAGGCGCCCTGCGCGCAGCCTATATCGGCGAAGGTCCTGCGGCTGTTCCACGGAAAGGCGGCCGCGATGGCGCGCGCTGTCGGCAAGCTGATTCCGGACATTGCCTTTAGAAAGCCTTCGAGCCGCGCCGGGTCGGCATAGAGCGTCTCGAACAGCCCGGCCTTGCCGTCGGCCGCTTCGTTCTGAGGCTTGCCGGTCCTGAGCGCGGCCGTGAGCCGTCCCCAGAAGCCGTAAAGCCGCGTATTGGCCATCTCAAGGATTCCGCCGACATAGGTCGGCTTGTCGCGGTCGAGATAATAGTCGGCCTCGGGCCGGTTGGCGTAAAGTCCATCATTCCGGTCCAGAATTCCGAACGCCACAAGCGTGTCCAGGAAATCGCGAGCACTGCGCTCATGCAGGCCGAGCCGGACCTTCAAGGCTTCCAACGGAAGCGGACCGTTGGCCAGCTCGGTGAAAAGCCCGAGCTCGACCGCCGACAGGAGCGTCTTCGATCCCAAAAAGGCCATACCCAGCTGGAGGATGCCTTGCGGCGACGGCGGTTGAGCCATGATGCGCTCCCGTTCGTTGATCAGCATGATCACACGCGTTCCGCATACGATACTACCTTCTGAACCGGTTCACTGGGAGCGGCGATTTTGCCGAGAACAGCATGAGCGGAAAAGCGATCTCGGCTCGCTGCTGCGTCGCCCGCCTCCTCGGCATCGGAGTCCGGCCGGAACATGTGAGGACGCCAGAGGTGCTGGCCTAGCGGCAGGCCGCTGATCGCCCTTCGAAGCGGCAATGCGCCAGCACCCGGTCGCCTTCGATGGCATAGAGCGTGCCGTCCCAACCCTTCTCGGTCCGATCCATCACCAGATAGCCATATTGGGTGGTCGCGAACGCGCGGGCTTTCATGCCGTCGATCTCGACATTGGAGCCGGCAGGCAACTCCATCTGATCGAACAGCGAGCCGCCCATTCCGGCAACCAGCTGCGCCGGCCGCCAGCCGCGAAAATCATAGCTCGCAAAGGTATGGACATGCCCGGACACGACCATTTCGAGATTGGGCGGGATCTCTGGATCGATGGCCGTCTGCTCGGTGCGGTTCAGCGGTTTGAGATCGACCTTCTCGGAGGCGGGCCGCTTGATCGGCGCCAAGGCCCACACGGGTCTATGGGTCAGGATCCAGAATGGCCCTTGGACCGCCGTGGTCGCTTTCGCGAGGCTGGCCGCATAACGCTGCGCATAATCGGGCGCCGCCTTGGCATCGTCGGCCGCAGCGCTGTCGGTGATCACGAAAGAGAGTCGGTCGATGGCGACGGCAAAGGCATCGTCGATTACCGGGCAATCGAGCACGGCCTCCGCCGAATCGAGAAACCGGAACCAGCCCCTGCCGCCGCGGCCGCAGAGCTCGTGATTGCCGCGCACCATGATCCAGGGCGCAACGTCGAGGAGCGGCGCGGCCGGTTGAAAGAAATCGAGATTCCAGACAGCCCAATTGTCGCCCGAGGGCGTGCCGGCGCAACCTGCCACACCCGCCGGACATGGGCTCTCGCGGTAGTGATAGTCGCCGACATGGATGACGAGGTCTGGATGCCTGGCGGCGACGGCGGCCGTCACTCGAGTGAAGGGCCAGGCTTTCGGGTCATTGCAAAACTGGACCGCCTCGCCCTTCAGCCTGCAGCCCGTGTCGCCGAAGACGACGATCCGTTTCACTTCGCGATGAAGGATCGGCAGTGCGCGGCCGTCTAGCCGGATCGAGGCTGCGGTTTGCGGCGCCGAAACTTCGCAAGCGCGAACCGGAAAGGCCTGATCCGGTGCCGCGCGCTCCGCCATCTGCGCCGGCTTGCCGTCGATTTCGATCATCGGACATGCGGAAGCCCGCGTAATCGCGCGAATGGAGATCGCGCCGCCAGACGCGAGCTCGACCCAGCTCGCCAAAGGCGGAGTTGGGGGAGAAGGCGGCGGTAGCGCCGATTTGCAGCCGGATAAGATCGTCGAAGCGAGGATCAGGAACGTCGCGAATCCGAGCTTCGATTCACGCATGCACGCCTCCGGCTGAATAGCGGCCCTTCCATAGCCGGCACAGGCGATTCTCGCGAGCGCCTTTCTGCAGGCGTTCGCGTTTTAGGGGTCGCGGGCGGCCGTGGAGGCCGCCCGCTCAAACGCTTATTGCTTGGTCGCGGTGAAGGTGCCCGAACCGCCGCCGACGTCGATCGAGCCCTTCATCGACTTGTCGCTATCGGCTGTGCCCTTGAAGTCGAGCGAATAGCCGCCCGCCGACCAGGTCCAAGCCACATTGGTGCCCGATACAGTGCCGTTGGAGATATCACCGGAATTGTCGCCTGTGCCGCACTTGCCAGTGAGCGCGCCGCCGGCCTGCTTGAACGTGCAGGTCGGCTCGACCGCATTGCCGGCGATGTCGCCCTTCACTGCCCAGGTGCCCGAAAGGTCGGCGGCCGAGGCCACGCCCGCCACCAGGGTCGCAGTCGCGACCGCGAATATCAGCTTCATCGAAATCTCCCTCCATTGATCGTTCTGGCGCCGAAGCGGCCTTCTGATACGCCCGCTCGTCGGCGCTCCCGCGCTCGACCGAGCGCCGGCCACTTAACACCAGATTGGATCGGCGTTCCAGTAACTAGCTGCCTTGGATAAAGTCGGACGGACCGAAATACGCTTTCATGCTGGTGATCTTGCCGGCCTCATTGAAGGTCATGACATCGATCACGCGCACCGTCATCGGACCGACCTTCACATCGAACGCCATGGCCGCGCCGTTCCCGTGCGAGCCCCGGATCGGCGCCGAGAGGGTAAGCTTGGCCCCGTTCTGGAGGGCGCCCGCGTAGAAGGTGCGGACCGCCGCCTTACCGACATTGGGCGTCGATCCCACCGGATCCTCGACCGTCGCATCCTCCGCGAACAACGCGACCAGTCCATCCAGATCGTTGGCGTTGAACCTGTCGAGATAGCTCTGCAGCGCTGCTTTCATGGTGGCTTCGGCAGGCATTCACGTTCCCCTTCTCATGCGTGACGGTCGCGTGGACGTTATTCGAACGCGCCCGTCCAGAAAAGCCCGCCCGGCGAGAATTGCGCCCCCGTTTCGGCAACTACATTTCGAGTTCGCTATATGTTGTGAGCGTTCCGGGAACGTCCGTGGGGCGACTCGGGTGATCGCTCAAGATGTTGGGGCGACAATTGGCACCCGCGGGTCGGAATCGGGCCGATTCGGTTTTCCGGACCTCTTTTTCCGGGGCAAACCACGATATCTTGTGGCTGTTCCCGGGACGTTTACGGCCCGACTCGGAGTCGGAACCCATCCCTAGACTCGAATCTGTCCGGTCTCGCGAAGGAGTGCCCATCTCGATCTCGTATCGAATTTGCCGCTAAAGTAGCATCAGGAGTGCACCGCCGTGCAGGATGCGAACATCGATCTCGACGCCTATTTCCGGAGGATCGGCTATCACGGGCCGCGCGACCCGACGCTCGACAGTCTGACCGGCATTCACGCGCATCACATCGCGCGGATCCCGTTCGAAAACCTTGACGTGCTGCTTGGCCGCCCGATCCGGCTCGACCCGGCCTCGCTGGGCCGCAAGCTGATCGATCTCGAGCGCGGCGGCTATTGTTTCGAGCAAAATGGTCTCATGGCGCACGTCTTGCGAGCACTCGGGTTCCGCGTGACGACCCTGGCCGCGCGCGTCAGATTCGGCGTAGCTGATCCGGTCGAGACTTCCCGCAGCCATATGCTGCTCGAGGTGGACCTGCCGGAAGGGCCATATCTCGTCGATGTCGGATTCGGCGGGCAGACACCGGGCATTCCCCTCCAGTTCGAGCCCCAGCTCGAACAGGTGACCGCCCACGGTCTCTATAGGATCGTGGAGCGCGAACGCGCCGAGGGCGAATTCCAGACCTTTGAGCTCCAGAACCGCACCCGCGAGGGCTGGGCGCCGCTTTATCGATTTACCCTCGAGCCACAGCTTCGGGCCGATTACGAGGTCGCGAGCTGGTGGGTGTCGACCAATCCCGAGTCGATCTTCGTCCGCGGCCTCATGGTCGCACGCCAGGAAAGCGACCGGCGCCACACGCTTCTCAACAACCAGTTCACGACCCGCCGCGCCGACGGTCGGGCCGAGGAGTGGACGCTCTCCACGGTCACAGAGCTTGCGGGCGTGCTCCGCGACTATTTCCTCATCGACACGGCGACCATCGCCGGCGCCGCGGAAATCGAGGCGGCGCTGGCCCGCTATGTGGCCGGCGCGGGCGACGGATAGCTCATTCCGATAGGTGGGTCACGGCCTCGATATTGTGTCCGTCGGGGTCGAGCACGAACGCGCCGTAGTAACCTGCATGATATTGTGGTCGCAGACCGGGCTTGCCGTTATCCCGGCCGCCGGCCGCCATCGCGGCCTGATAGAAAGCGTCGACCGCGGCGCGGTCGGCCGCCGCGAGCGCAACATGGAGCTTGGGCGAAGGCTTGGCCGCGCCGTCGATCCAGAAGTCCGGCTTGCCGCCGGCGCCGAAGCCGGCGACGCCGCCCCCGTCCGGAAACTCCATAATCAGCTCATAACCGAGCGGCCGGAGAGCGTTCCGATAGAACTCCTTCGATCGCCCGAAATCGACGACGCTCAAACCCACATGATCGATCATGGCTTTCTCCCCGCCAGCGAGGACCTGTGGCGCCCGCTCGGTGTTTCTGGATCGTGACTGTATAATCCCTGGCGACGCGACGCCGGAGAACCCGATGGCCTATTATACCAAGGTGCTGTTGCCCGACGAGCAGGTTCGCTATGTCGGAACGCTGCATTGGTCGATCTATCTCCGCTCGCTGTTCTGGCTCATCCTCGCCATCGCCGCCGGCATCGCTTCCTGGTTCCTACGAGCGGACGCCCCGGCACAGGGGCAAACACCGCCCGTCATCGGCGCCGCGCTCGCGATCGCCGCCGCGGTCTTCGGCCTCATCTGGCTGTTCGGGCTCCTGGCGGCCTGGGGCCGCCGCGCGACGACGGAGATCGTCGTGACGGACCGGCGGATCATCTACAAGGAAGGCTTCATCCGCCGCCGCACGCTCGAGATGAATATGAACAAGGTCGAGACTGTCGACGTCATCCAGCCGATCTGGGGCCGTATTTTCAACTATGGCACGGTGATCATCAGGGGCGTAGGGTCGAGCTACGAGCCCTTGACGCGGATCGCCAATCCTCTCGCGCTGCGGACGGCGATCGTCGCGCAATAGGGCCCACGGGAACCAGATCTGGGGGAAGCGCATGACGCCGCTCATCATCGAGGCCGCCATCAACGGAAGCACGAAGAAGGCCCGCAATCCGCACACTCCGACGACGCCGGACGAGATCGCAGCAAACGCGCTCGACTGCGTGGCCGCGGGCGCCGCAGTCATCCATAGCCATATCGAGGACTACACGACCAACGGGGCCGCCGCCGCCGAGCGCTACCTCCAAGGCTATCGCAAAGTGATCGCCCAGCGGCCCGACGCGATCCTGTGCCCGACAGCCTGTATGGGCGCCACGATGGAGGAGCGTTGGCGTCACACCGAGATCATGGCCGAGTCCGGCCTGATCCGCATGAGCGTGCTCGATCCGGGCTCGGTCAACAGCGCCAACTCCGGCGAGAACGGCCTGCCGGGTTCGCGGCGCCATGTATATGCCGTGTCGATAGACGAGATCGAATATATTTTGGGCATTCTCGGCCGTCACCGGCTCGGGCCGTCGATCGCGATCTACGAGCCGTCCTACCTGCACGCAACCCTCGCCTATCACCGCGCCGGAAAGATGCCGCCGGGCGCGATGGCGAAGCTTTATTTCGCCGGCGATCACAATTTCAGCGACTTCGTCAAAGGCGGCTACAATTACTTCGGCCTGCTCGCGACGCCGAAGGGCTTCGAGGCCTATCTCGAGATGATCGGAGACTCGGGCCTGCTCTGGTCGGTGGCCGTTCCCGGCGGGGACGTGACCCGCACCGGCCTCACGCGCCTTGCGATCGAACGTGGCGGTCATGTGCGGGTCGGGCTCGAGGATTATGCTGGAGACAAGACGCCGACCAACCGCGAGCTCATCGAGGAAGTGGTCGCGGTCGCTCGCGATCTAGGCCGGCCGGTCGCCACGCCCGAGCAAGCGGCTCGCATTCTGGGATTGCCTCGCTAACACTTTAGGCCGCGGCGGGCATGCGAAGCTCCACGGTCAGCCCGCCGCCGCTCGTATCCGACAGCGAGATGCGGCCACCATGCGCGCGGATCGTGTCGGCGGCGATCGACAGGCCGAGCCCGATACCGCCTGTCTCGCGCGAGCGCGAACTTTCGCAGCGATAGAAAGGCTTCAACACGTCGTCCCGCTCGCTTTCCGGAATGCCGGGGCCATGATCGACGACCCTGATTTCAATCTCGTCGCCGTCGCGACGTGCGGCGATCTCGGCGCTGCCGGCATAGCGTACGGCATTCTCGACAATGTTGACGACCGCGCGCTTGAACGATCGCGGACGCACGCGTGCGGGCAGCACGTCGGGCTGCATCAGTCCCACCGGCTGACCGGCGGCATGAGCATCGGCGAGGACCGATGCCAGAAGCTCGGCCAGATCGACGGACACCGATTTCTCGTCCACGACCTGGTCGCGGGCGAAAGTCAGCGCCGCGCCCACCATCTCCTCCATCTGTTCGAGATCGGAAAGCATCTTGGTGCGTTGCTCGGAATCTTCCAGCATCTCGGCCCTTAGCCGCATCCGGGTGAGCGGGGTCCGAAGGTCATGGGAGATCGCCGCCAGCATCCGCGTGCGGTCGGAGACGAACTGCCGGAGCCGTTGCTGCATCCGGTTGAAGGCCGCGGCCGCTTGCTTGACCTCGTGCGGCCCGGTCTCCGGAAGCGGATGCGCGTTGACATCGGCACCGAACCGGTCGGCAGCCTCGGAAAGGCGTCTGAGCGGCCTGGTGGCGAGCGCAATCGCCCACACCGATCCAGTGAGTGCGATGAGAAGCACGCCGCCGATATAGGCCGCGAATTCCGGCGTTATGAGGCGTCCGAGCGACGGGACGGTATCGAGTGTCACGTAAGTCCCGTCGGGAAGATGACCGTGGACTTCGATCCGCCGGAACAAGCCACCGCCGAAATCCGGCGGGAAGGCCATGGCCGCCAAAATGGGACGGTCGGGCGGCAGGGGCAGATGGATCAGAAAATCAGGACGATGGTCGCCGAAGCCCATATTTGGCGGCTCGAATCTCGAATCCGGCGGAGGGCCTGGCGGAGGGCCGCGATCACTCGGGCCGGGACCGAAATGTTCACCGAACGGCCTCGAGCCGAAGTCGAATGGCGGGCCGCCATGGGGTCCGAAATCGCCGGGCGGGCGACCAAGGGTCAGCGGCATCATGATGACGCGCCGCCGCTCCGGCGGCTCGGAAGCCAGTACCCGTTCGAATCCCGCCAGGCACTGTGCCGCCTGCCGCGATTCAGCGACCGCTACGGCTCGCATGCCGTCGAAGTGATAAAGGATAAGCGCCAGCGCCTGCGTAGCCAGCACGGCACCGATCACGAGCGCCATCAACCATTGGGACAGGTGACCGGGAAAAAAGCGCCTCAGCATGGCAGCACCTCCGCTGCGAAGACGTAACCGCCGAACCTCACGGTCTTGATGATCTCCGGCATCTCGGGCGCGCGCTTGAGCTTGCGCCTGAGCCGGCTTACCTGGACATCGATCGAGCGGTCGAAGGGCGTGGCCGCACGCCCCTTGGTCAGATCGAGCAGCTGGTCGCGGCTCAAGACACGACGAGGACGCTGCGCAAGCGTCACGAGAAGATCATATTCGCCGGCAGTCAGATCCACCTCGCGTCCGTCCGGGTCGTACAAGATCCGGCGTCCGGGCTCGAGCACGAACCCCGCGAAAGCCAGCCGATCGATCGGCTCGCTCTTGGATGCGATCTCGCTGCGGCGGAGCACCGCGTTGATGCGCGCGACCAATTCGCGGGGGCTGAAAGGCTTGGGCAGGTAATCGTCGGCCCCGCTTTCCAGCCCGACGATCCGGTCCGCCTCCTCGCCGAGCGCCGTCAGCATGATGATCGGAATCATCGATTTCCCGGCCCGGAGTCGGCGGCATAGGCTGAGGCCGTCCTCTCCCGGCAGCATCAAATCGAGCAGCAGCAGGCTAAACGCCCCGTTCTCGAGCCGTTCGAACATCTCAGCGCCATTTTTGGCGGTGGCAACGCGAAATCCGCGTCCTTCGAGATAGCGCGCGATCAGGTCGCGCGTTTCGCGGTCATCCTCGACCACCAGTATCTGATGAGTATTGGGCATGCCTCATCTGTACCAGGACGATCACCGGCAAGCAGGCGCGAATTGTAACGGTCTGTAACAGAGCCCCGGCTTCGTCACAAAGAGAAACGCGTGCGATCTAGCATGACATCTCAGCGCAACGCATCCTCGGTATTGCGCTTCCCGAAGTCGAACCATCTGGGCGGGCCTCATGCGTGGAAATCGGAAGAGAGGGCTGATTTTCGGGGGCGTCGTAGCGGCGGCGGCCGTGTTTCTAGCCGGTTTCAGCTACGGTTATCGAGGCCCGGGCGCGGAGCCTTTCCGCTGCGGCCGGCACCCGACAATCATGGTCGACCCACGATGAGGCCGCTCGTCACAGCCTGGGGGACCTCATGAGCAGGGGAAAATGAATATTCACAAGGAGCGCCGCAATTGTTCGGACTGATGGATGGATCTCCACCCGCTTTCATCGATTCCAGAAAACCGGCGGATGGCTTCGGCCCGGACCGCGGGCAGCAGCCAACGAGCACGACCACCTACACGCTCACGACCGGCGCGGACACGATCGCGGACGGCACCGGAAATGCGGACATCGTCGCGACCTCCGCGACGCTGTCCACCGGCGACGTGATTTCGCCGGCAGGCTGGCACAACACGCTGACGCTGTCGGGCGCAGGCACCTTCGACCTCGGCGCGCCCGCGACTTTCTCGAACATCTCGTTGGTCAAGGGTGATGCGAGCGCCGATCAGACGATCACGCTGCGCGACGGCTTCAACACGAATTTCGTCGGCGGCGACGGCAACGACACGATCACCAGCCTTTCCGGCAATGACCATATCCGCGTCGGCAACGGCAACAACATCATCACGGCCGGAAGCGGGAACGTGTCGATCATGGTGGGATCTGGCGACAACCAGATCACGGCAGGCTCGGGCCAGACCTTCGTTATGCTGGGCTCAGGCACCAACACTGTGACCGGCAGCACCGGCAGTCTGTTCGTAACGGCGACCGACGGCGCCGACACGATCACCGCAGGCCCCGGCCAGACGACGATCTTTACCGGCTCCGGTAGCGATACCGTCAATGCCGGCAGCGGTTCGCTCACCATTTTCACGGGCCGCGGTACGACCACCATCGCCGGCGGCACCGGGGCCGAGACCATCATTGTGGGTCACGGCACCACCAATGCGACGCTCAGCACCGGGACCGACACGTTGAAAATCGGCTGGGGAACCGGCACGGCAAACGTCTCGAACTTCGTGCACGGAATCGACACGATCGATGTCAGCGCGCTGCATTTCGGCAGCTATTCGACCCTGGTATCGGACGCGACCATCACGACGACATCGACCGGATTAACGATCCAGTTCGCCCACGGTCCAACGATCAATCTCGTCGGCGTTTCGAGCGTCTCGTCGTCGGATTTCACGTTCTAGGGTCTGATCCATCCGTTCAGCGGCGCGACTTGACGATCACCTTCTCCGCATAATCGTCGATCTCGGATAACATCTGGTCCAACGTGCGATTGTCTTCGCCACCGGCATAAGCGTCGCGGAAGCCCACCATGACTTCCTGCACGCCCATATCCTCCAGCCGCTTGACTCCGTCCGCGTGGTAAGCTTCGGGCGCCATCGCCTGGAAAGTGAAAGGCTTGTCCGCGCGATCGGAATCCTTTCGGTAGTTCTCGATCTTGCCCATCATCTGGGCCAGCTCGTTCATCGTCGTGTTGGCGCTGATCCAGCCGTCGCAAAGCCGCGCCGCACGACGGAGCGCAGGCTCGGTATGGCCGCCATAGAGGATCTGAACGGGCGCTGTCGGCACAGGGCACAGTTTGATCGGCGGAATGTTATAATATTCGCTCCGGTAGCCGAAATACTCGCCGGTCGACAGGCCGCGGATGATCTCGATCATCTCGTCCATGCGCTTGCCGCGGCTCTCCCAATCCGTGCCCGTGGCCTCGAAATCCTCCTTCCAGGGGCTCAAACCGACACCGAGGATGAAACGGTTGTTGGTCAGCACCTCGACGCTCGTGAGCGACTTTGCGACCAAAACCGGATTGCGGATCGGCAGCTTCATGACCGAAGTCGAGAATTTCAGCTTGGTCGTGACCGCGGCCATCCACGGCACCAGCGAGAAGGGCTCGATGAAGGGTACGCCGTCCAGGAATTCGCGCGAGCCGTCGACATTGTAGGGGTACTTGCTGACCGCGTCCTTCGGATAGCAGATGCTATCGGGCAGCGTCAGCGTATCGAATCCAGCCGCCTCCGTGGCTTTGGCAAGCTCTAGATAGTACGCCGGATTGCACATGGTCGGGTGATACGCGAACCGCATGACGGGCTTCCCCTGATTTGGATTGGGCCGAAAGGACGGCTCAAACGATGCGCCGAATCGGCCGCGGGCTCCAGGCGGAAGTGTCCGCCCAATGGCATCCGATATATGCATCGCAGCAAAAGACAATATGGTGAGATCCGTCGTTGCATCATGGGAGATATGCGCGCTTTGCAGCCACACGCCCATGATTTAAGCCATTCCCTTTCGATTCGGCACGCGCATAACGCGAATGGACTATAGAGCTGCGACAATATTGCACCGCAACATAAACCTTAAATTTTCGTATATATGACGACGCAATAGGCTATCTCACCAACAGGAGTTATCGATGAAGGCGAATGGTTTGGCGTTGGTTGTCGCGCTCGGCGCGGCGTTCACGATTTCGGCGGCGAAGGCCGAGACCGGTTACTACGCGACGGCGGACCTGGCCCAAGGCGCGTGCGGCGCCGACGAGGTGGTTTATGTCGACCTCGATCGCGGCCGGTACTACAAGAAGGGGACCGAGGACTTCGGCAAGTCCAGCAACGGCGTCTATGCCTGCGAAAAGGCGGCTCATGCCAAATATCGCGAGGGCAAGTCCGAGCCGAGCGCGGTTGCCACCAGCAAGTGAGCGCGAAAGGCGGCCTTAATCCCTATGGGGGAGGCCGTAAAGGTTCGCCCCTCATCGGTGCAATCTTACAAAACTGATTGGTTCGAGAGGGTCCGGATGCCGACGTCCGGACCCTTTTTCGATTGAGGCCGCTCCGAGTGGCGGCGGCGCGGCCAGCACGCTCAGAAAGGCTTCTCCGTAGCGCTCCAATTTCTTCTGGCCCATGCCCGGAACACGGGCCAACTCCTCAAGCGTGCGGGGCCTGAGACTCGCGAGCGCGACCAGCGTCGAATCGTGGAAGATGATGTAGGGTGGAACCCCTTGCGCCCGCGCCAGCTTGCCCCGCTCAGCGCGCAACGCCTCGAATAGCCGAGCCTCATTCCCGGTCAACCGAATGCTCTGCTCGCCTTTCGCGGGCCCGGCTGCCCGCATGCGCGGCCGGTCGCGGCGCAAAGACAGCGCGCGCTCGCCGCGCAGAACGGGCCGCGCGGCTTCGGTTGCGCGGAGCGCGCCGAAGGAATCATGATCGATCTCGACCAGTCCGAACGCCACGAGCTGACGGAACACTGAGCCCCATTCCTTGCGGCCGAGCTCCTTGCCGACGCCGAAGGTCGGAAGCGAATCGTGACCTTGTCGCTCGATCTTTTCGTTCGTGACGCCGGTCAGCACATCCACGAGATGGCCGACGCCGAAGCGTTGGCCGGTCCTGAGAATCGCCGAGAGGGCCTTTTGCGCGGCGACCGTTCCATCCCAGGATTCGACAGGCTCGAGGCACGTGTCGCAATTGCCGCAAGGCTCGACGAGCGTCTCGCCGAAATGCGCCAGCAGCGCCTGCCGTCTGCATCCTGCGGTCTCGCAAAGAGCCAAGAGCGCATCGAGTTTCGCATGCTCGACGCGCTTCACCTCGGCAGGCGCCTCGCCTTCGGCGATCATGCGGCGGCGTAGCGCCAGATCCTGCATTCCGTAGAGCAGGAGCGTATCGGACGGCAGCCCGTCGCGACCGGCACGGCCGGTCTCCTGGTAGTAGGCTTCCAGGCTGCCGGGGAGGTCGAGATGGGCGACGAAGCGGATGTCCGGCTTGTCGATGCCCATCCCGAAGGCGATGGTCGCCACCAGCACCTGCCCGTCGGATTTGAGGAAGCTGTCCTGGTTGCGGTGCCGGACCGCGGCATCGAGGCCGGCATGATAAGGCAGCGCATCGATACCCTCGCCCTGCAGCCAAGCTGCGGTGTCCTCGACCTTGGCCCGCGAGAGGCAATAGACGATCCCGCTCGCGCCCGACCGTTCGCGAATGAAAGCGAGCAGCTGGCGCTTGGAATCCTGCTTGATCTGGATCGCGTAGCGGATGTTCGGCCGGTCGAAGCTCGCGAGGAAGAGGCGCGCTTCATCGAGCCTCAGGCGCCGACGAATGTCCTCGCGCGTTTGCGGATCGGCAGTCGCGGTCAGCGCCAGCCGCGGCACGCCCGGGAACCGGTCGCGCAGCATGTCGAGCTTCATATATTCGGGTCGGAAATCATGGCCCCATTGGCTGACGCAGTGCGCCTCGTCGATCGCAAAAAGCGCGACCGGCACTCCATCCAAGAGATCGAGAAAGGAGGACAGAACAAGCCGCTCGGGCGCCACATAGAGAAGGTCGAGCCTGCCCGCCCTCAGATCGGCACGCACCTGCGCGCGCTCGGCATCGGTGAGACTGGAATTGAGCGCCGCGGCGCGAACCCCGGCCTGCCGCAACGCCTCGACTTGATCGCGCATCAGCGCGATCAAGGGCGAGACGACGACGCCCACGCCCGCGCGGCAGAGCGCGGGAATCTGGTAGCACATCGACTTCCCGCCGCCGGTCGGCATCAGCACGATGGCATCGCCGCCCGTCATCACATGATCGACGATCTCGGCCTGCTGGCCGTGGAAAGCGGCATGGCCGAAAACCGTGCGCAATATGTCGAGCGGCGCTTTCCGGTCGGCAGGCCCGGTCATCGAACGGCGGTCATGGGGAGGTCTTCCTCGAAGGCGCGACTCGCGCTCCCTCGAGGTTAAGCGCCGTGGCGCTGAGGCTCAAGAATCGCGGCGCCCCATTTCCGCCGTTTTGCTCAACATGCTGTTAACTATTAACGCCGCAAGATCGGTTGCATCAGTTCAGGAGACGCCAACCGTAGGGAGAAACACCATGGTCCGTTCGATCACCGCCCATATCTCTCTCGATCAGTTCGAAAAGGCGGCGCACTATCTACGCTCCGTCGGATATAGCGTGGGCGTCGGCATCAATCCGGACAATGGCGCGATCCGTATGCTGATCAGCGGCAACGAGCAGGGCGATCCGCTGATGCTCGAAGCCGGCCAGTCGACCGATCTCGATATTTCCCCCGACTCCATCCATTGACCCCTTCGTCATCCCGCAAAGGCGGGGATCCAGCCCCGGAGCCGCGTCCGGGAGAATGACGGCTCAGATTGGCCCTAGAGGGGATTGGCAGCCTTCCCGGTTCCGCCGATAACAGGCGGCGACAACCACACACGAGGGAAGGAAGGAACATGCGCACCGCCAGGGATCTCGCCGTCGCTTCGTTGAGCGCGGTCAAGGCCGGCGACCGCCAAGGCTGGCTCGACCTTTATGAGGAGGACGCGATCGTCGAGGACCCGGTCGGCCCTTCGCACTTCGATCCCGAGGGCAAGGGTCACCGCGGCAAGGCGGCAATCGCCAAATTCTGGGACGTGTTCAGCGCCAATCAGGGCGGCTTCGATTTCGAAATCCACAAGACAGCGCTCTGCGCGGACGAGCTCGCGGCGTATGCCACGCTCCACATTACGCTGAAGGACGGGCAGAAATTCAGCGTCGACGTCCTGAACGTCTATAAGCGTTCTCCGAATGGCAAGCTCGCATCCCTGCGCTCCTTCTGGGAAGGCGGCTGAGAGACCAAGGGCAGCGCCTTTCCAAACGAGTTAGCGGGAATTCACAATCCGAGCCGAGTCCGACCTCTTGGCCGGCATGCTACTCATGCCCGAGAATGCGAGGCATTGGGGAAGAGGTCATGAAACTCGTCGAGAACAAGGTCGCCGTCATCACGGGCATCGGCCCGGGCATGGGCAAGGAGATCGCGCTGCTCTTCGCCCGTCACGGCGCGAAGCTCGCAATCGGCGCGCGCCGCCCGGAAACGGTCGACGAGACCGCCGCGGAAATTCGCGCGATGGGCGGCGAGGTGATCACGGCCAAGGTCGATCTGACCCAGGAGGCGTCCTGCCGCGCGATCGTCGATCAGGCGGTCAAGACCTATGGCGGGGTCGATGTGGTTGTCCAGAACGGCGCGCTGATCGGCGACTATAAGCGGGTCGAGGACGCCGACTACGCGGTCTGGCGCGAGCTGTTCGAGGGCAACGTGCTGGGCGCCATCTCGCTCTTCAAGGCGGCGCTGCCTTCGATGAAAGAGAAGGGCGACGGCCGCATCATCCTGATTAATTCCGGCGCCGGCAACAACCGCCCGCCGGAGGGCTTGGCGCCGTATGGAGCGTCCAAGGGGGCGCTGGCGTCGCTCGTCCGTTCGATCGCGGTCGAGGCGGGCCGCTATGGCATCCGCTGCAACGGCGTCCATCTGGGCGGCATCGACGGCGCCAACCACCGCGACTGGATCGAGCAGATCGCGGCGCCCAGCTACGGCATGACGCCCGACGAGTTCATGGAGATGCGCTACCGCGAATATCTGCCGATGCGCTACATCCCGACCGCCGCCGAAAGCGCCGGTATCGTCGTCTTTCTCGCCTCCGACCTCGCCCGGCCGATCACCGGCCAGGCCATCTCGGTCAATGGCGGGGAGTGGTTCGGGAGGTAAGCACCGACTTCTGGCCTCATCGGAGAAACCTTCTCCCTTTCCGTCGACGCCTTGGGCCTGTTCTCGTTGCGAGAAGGCTAGTGAGACCCGGTGGGGATCCAATTCGTCGAGGAGCATGGCCCGGAACCGCCGAATAAAGAATCGGGCCAAGGGTCCCGTTGTGTATGGGCGTGACGATATGTGCCGATTCCAACCCGTCAAGGGTCCTATGGGGCAGGCGACGACGATAAACGCGACGTTGAATTTGACGGGCTATAGAGCTCAATTTCGATTGCCACCGCTTCCCACATGTCAGCCAGGCGCGAAAGCTGCAACGTCAGAACAAGCGAAGGGGACTCCCGCGCTAGACGCCGGCAGTCCGAAGCTCGATCTTGACACTCTCCAGATCCTAGAAATGGAGACCTGGGCATAGGTACGCTCCTGCGCGGTGTAGGCGGGAGCGCATGACAGTCTCTCAGTCACCGACGCCTACGGAGAGGCCCGAGCCGATGATGCTTTAGACATAGGCTGAAGGAAGAAGCGTTTCGAGGAAAATTTCCAAGAACCGTCGCTCCGGGCGTTGGTTCTACCCTGGTTCGGACCTGACCGCGCTTAGAGCTTCAGTAGTTCATCCTCCCAGTCGCCGCGGACGAAATTCGTGACGGCGATCACGTCCCCCTCCGCCCATTGAATGCGCAGCAGCGGCACCTGCCGGCAGATTTCCAGGCCGTAAGGCATATCAGGGCGCGTGTGCTGTCGCGCCACGGCATGGCGATAGCCGGGCGAGGCTGCTTCTTCGGGAGCCAGATCATTGAACGGAGTCCAATGCCGGAAAAGCCAGCCGTCCAGCCGCAACTCTATCAACCGTACGACATCACGCTGCTGCAGCAGACTGCCTCGCTCGCGTAACAGCGGCATGACGTGATCGCGAAGCGCGCGCGCGCGATCGTCGTTGTCCGATACCAGTTGTAACGTCATCACCCGCGCGACCTATGACAAGTTCGCCCGTGCGCCGCCATGATCATGACGACCGCACGTCGGACGATCCAGGTGGGTACCAGTTCCTATCAACTATGGACGGCTCGAGTGAGGCGAGAAGGAGTACCCATGAACTGACGCTCCGCGCCCATCAGTGCTGCGTTGAAACTCTACCGTAGCGGGCGGCCAGCAATTCGTATGACCGCGCCATTTCCAGGAACAGCCTTTCAGCGCTTGCGTCGACGGCCTCTTCGGCCAGCCGGCGACAGTTCTTCGCACGACAGAGAAGAACCACGCTATGATCTTTGGCTTCGGTCACCTTGTCACCTCGGCTTTCGAGCAGTCAGCTCGATCCGCTGCAATCGGATGAAATGGATCGGGAGCCTCATCGTCAGTGCGCACGTCGGGGTGCACCTTGGGCGATCAAAGCGATAGTATCGGCGATAAGACACCATCGAGCGGCCGCCTGGGTTCGTTGTGCAGGTTTCGAGCGTGCATCCTGGCGCGGCGGCACGCGTTGGTCCCGTGACTCGCAATCATGCGGTGGGCCACCTCGACGATCACCTCGGCTTCGGAGTGCATGGCGTTCCTTGCTCGCGATTTTCACGCGGACGACTATACTCTTATCCGTGCGGACAATCTGCTCGATCACGCAGCAGAGTGCTGGCACATCTCCGCATAGGCCAGTTCACCTTATCAGACTATCGGCAAACAGAAGATGACGGCCGCGTAGTGGCATCCCGCTCCGGCCAGAACGAACGCATGCCAAATCGCGGCTTGATATCGCAACCGGCTCCAGAGATGGAAAGGAACGCCTAGAGTGTAGAGAACGGCGCCGGCGGCAAGCAGCAGGATCGCGTTCATCGGCATCCCGCGGAACACGGGGCCGGGATCGGCAAGGATGGTCCATCCGAGCAACAGATACACGGCCACCGAAAGCCGCTTGAAACGGGCGCCCAGGAACAGCTTTGCTGCGACGCCCACGGCCGCGACGCACCAGACGAACGCCAGCATCTGACGTCCATGGGATCCGGCTGCCGGCGCGAGCGTGAAGGGGGTGTAGGTTCCGGCGATCATCACGAAGATGGCGGCATGATCGAGGCGCCGGAAAATGCTCTTCCAAGTGCTGGGACCGATCAGGTTGTAGAGCGCCGAACAAGCGAACATCAAGACGAGGCCCATCGCGTAGATGGCCAAGCCGATGTCGCGCGTGGCGCCTGCGTGCGGGCGCGTCGCGGCAAACAGTCCGATACAAGCAGCGGCGGCGAAAATTATACTGGCGCCGTGAACTATACCATCAGCCACGACTTCGCCGCGGGGCTGCTCGTCGACGGATGGTCCGTCACTCACGGACCAGATGGCCGTCATGCTTTGACGGTCATACCGGTATACGGGATCTCGTTCTGTCGAGAGCCTCGCCACGTCGACTTCAGCGCCGAAGCTCGAGTTCCGTCGCGACACGATTGGGGCCGTTGACAGTCGGCCGGATACGATACTGGTAGCTTCCCGCCCGGTCCCGGGGCATGACACCGACTATGACAAAGCGCTCGCTCGACTGTCCGCGACCTAGCGAGTTCTGAGCAGAGAAATAGACATAATCATCGACGCGAAACCGCGGTCCGTTCTGCTGATTGGAGCTCATGATGATTTTCCTTGAGGAGGCGGGCCAGGGACCAACGCGGAAACCGGCCCAACACCCAAATCAAAACGGCGCCCTCGGCGGGCGCCGCTGTCGACTTTAGGCGGCCTTTAGATCGACCGCCGAGCTTTTGCCGTTGTTACCGGCCTCGACCGCGAAGATCACCTTTTGGCCGTCGACCAGGGAACGCATCCCAGCCCGTTCGACCGCTGAAATATGGACAAAGACGTCCTTGGAGCCGTCGTCGGGCTGGATGAAACCGAAGCCCTTGTTCACATTGAACCATTTTACTGTACCTGAAGCCATGTTGCTTCTCCCAATGGGTGCAGCCGATCGGACGACCGGCTGGTCAAATTTCGAAACGGGAGAACCGGGTCGGCCGCTCGGCAAGCGTAACGGATAGTGACGGGGTGGACCCTTCAGAAACTCAAGTAAGCGCTAAATGGCGATTTTACTCGTGATTGTCAATCCCTTAGGGGCAAATTCTCAGAACTGTCTTCCAGCCTTGGCAAAAAACCCTGAAAAATTGATCAGCTTGCACTTATTATAATATATCGCATATATTGGATCACAGATCGACAAGATCGCCTCGTCGCCGCGATCATTCGTTGCAAGCACTTTGTTACTGCCGAAGGCAGCTTGTAACACGCGCGATTCCACTCTGCAGCAGAAAGCGATTCGCCAGATGAGCCCCCCGACGACAGCATCGTTGGCCACGGTGTCCGACTTCGAATTTGTCCGAAAGCTTTTGGGGCGCGTCGCGCGCGCCGAGCGGAAACGGCGGCTCTTGCCGGAAGAAGCAGGGCCCGTGCGCGCGGTTCAGGAGCGTTGGCGCCTGGACGGCGAGTCGATCGCCCTTACGCCCGGACAGCGCGAAACGTTGCTTGGGCTGGTGCGAAAAATGGAGGCACGGATGAAAACTGCGCCCTACACGCCGTTCCGCTAGCCTGACGGCCGTTGTCGTCGATCACCCCCGAGGGCGTGGCGCCTAGCCGCCGAAGCACCTCTTATTGCCCTTGTTGCATGGGCCTCGCGTACCGCCAAAACAGACTCGTGCCGCTTGAACTTACGGGCTTGGCTGCGCTCGCATGAGCCCATCACATCCGGTAGGATGAGCGCATGGAAGTCCGAACCAAACAATATCGGAACCGTGTGCTGCGGGCGCGGCGGGATCACGACGCATGGCGCGTTTCCATCGGCGGAACGGATATGGAAACCGGCCTACATGCCGACCTTGAAGATGCCTTCGCGGAAGCGAAGCGCTACGTTGATCATCTCCCGATATTTCAACCCTGATCGGGAACAACGCGTGAAGGCGTCCGAGCTCACGCATGCGGACCGAAATAGGTGCAGACCGCAGCCGCTTCGATGGTCGGGTGCATGTGAGGGCATAGGATAAGCGGAAGCTCGCTCAGGTTCGAATTATACCGGCCAAGTCTATAGAAACCGGTGCCGTTGCCGTTCGCGTCCAAGACCTCATGCACTCTATACCGAAGAACCAACGGCGTGTTCCTTTGCGGACGCCATGTTTCGGGATATCGCATCCCCGACGTCGGCGAGTCGCACCATCCGCCGATTGGCCTCGTCCCACAATATGAGCCTCAGAGACCTGAGGCCTTGGCGCAAGGTCAATGTTGTTGCGGCTTGGAGTGCGGGAATGGAATCGTGGCACGCCTGGAGCCGATAGTTCGGCACGCGCGGGCTCAGATGGTGGACGTGATGGAAGCCGATGTTCCCGGTGAACCATTGCAAGATGCGAGGCAACGCGAAGTAAGACGAGCCCTGGAGCGCGGCGCTTTGCGCATTCCACGCGTTCTGACGAGTCCAGACTACGCCCTCGTAGCGATGCTGGATTGCGAACAGTCCAATTCCCATTATGGAGGCGAGCGTGATGATCGGCAGTTGGACCATGAGCACATCCTTAAGGCCGACCAGCAGCGTGAGCGCGCCGAACAGCGTCAGAATCGCGAGGTTCGTCCAATAGACCGATCGCCGCTCCCGACTCCAGGCTCTGGGGGTATCGAAGGGGATTCGATAGAGGAAGAGGAAGACCAGCGGCGGAACGACGAACTGCGCCACGATCGGATGGCGCACAAAGCGATGGACGAAGCGACCCCAGGATGACAGCGCTCGATATTCCTCGACGGTGAGGCATGCCGAATAGATATCGGCGCCGGACTCCCGCCGGTCCAGGTTGTTCCAGTTGCTGTGGTGGCAATTATGCTGTCGGCGCCAGTTGGCGTACGGCGTGAGCGTGATCACGCTGCACGCGCGACCGAGCAGATCATTGGCGCGGCGCGACTTGAAGAAAGCGCCGTGACCGCAATCGTGCTGGATGATGAAGGTACGAACGACGAAGCCGGCCGTCGGAACAGCGAGCAGCAAGGTCAGCAGGTAAGAGACATGCAGCGACCAGTACATCGCAGCACAGGATGCCGCGAACAATCCAATCGAGGTGATGATCTGAAACGCGCTTTCGGCGAGGCTTGGAGTTTCATAACGAGCGACGAGCGATCGCAATCCAGACTGGGGGTGAGCGTCGGGGTGGCAGAAATCGGTAACTTGGGGCATGATTCTCCGAAAGGATTGCAGCCGGCTGAATTGTCGACTGGATCACTTTTCAATCGGGAGAACCGTGGCAGCCGGCCGGGTGGACAGCGGTGAGGTCGGAGGGAGCCCGAGCGGAACGTGATGCTACCACATATGCCCCTCTCGCGGGTCGCATTCAAGGAAAGCGCTCATCCATCGACCGACGAGACCTGACGCCGGAGGCAGCAATGGGAACTCAAAAACGGCAATAAAGCGGAAATATGTCGATACCACTCATCGAATCACATCCGGCGGAAACTATGCTGTTTGTCTTTGTGAATATGACGTGTGCCGACGGCTGTCTCACTGCGCCCAAACCGCTCACGCGCCGCTTTTGCCTATGCCTCGCCCGAGGATTAAGCTCACCTTATGAAGCCCGCGATCATCCATCAGAGGAATTCGCATCGACTCCACCGGAAGGAGCGGCTTGCCGTCCAGCTCTATCCGGCTGATCCCATGCTGGACTTCGTCGGGGTTCTCGACTGAGATCTCGTAACGGGCCGAGCGGTACCGCAATACGATCTCGAAGTGCCGCCACGCCGCCGGAATGCATGGATCCAGAAGAAGGTGCGATCCTCGCAGACGTAAGCCAAGAATTCCTTCGATGCCTGCTTGGTACATCCAGCCGGCCGAGCCTGTATACCAAGTCCATCCGCCGCGCCCAACATGCGGGGCGACCGAGTATATGTCGGCCGCAACGACGTAAGGTTCGACCCGATAGCGATGGACGCCAGCCCGCGTGCGCGAATGATTGATGGGATTGATGAGCGAGAACAGTTCGGCTGCTTTATCGCCGTCACCCAGCATTGCCAATGCGATCACCGACCAGGCTGCCGCATGCGTGTATTGGCCGCCGTTCTCGCGGATCCCGGGCGGATAGCCCTTGATGTAACCCGGATCGAGTGGCGTCTTGTCGAATGGCGGCGTGAAGAGGAGGGCCAAGCCGTCATCATTGCGGGTCAGTTGTTCGCCGGCGGCGGCCATGGCGCGCCTGGAACGAACAGGATCACCGGCCGCAGAAATGACGCTCCAGGACTGGGCGATCGAGTCGATTCGGCATTCCTCGTTCAGCGCCGATCCGAACGGCGTCCCATCGTCGAAATAGCCGCGTCGATACCAGTCATTATCCCAACCGTCGCGCTCCAATGAAGCCTTAAGCGTTGTCATGTGCGACCGCCACCGGGCTGCGCGATCGCTCTCGCCGCGTGCGTCGGCCAATGGGGTAAAGCGTGATAGAGCGGCGAAAAGGAACCAAGCGAGCCAGACGCTCTCGCCTCTGCCCTCCGCGCCCACCCGATTGAGGCCGTCGTTCCAGTCGCCTGTGCCGATCAAGGGTAATCCGTGCTTGCCAAGCTCTAGACTCTGATCGAGGCCGCGGGCGCAATGCTCGAACAAGGACGCCGTCTCGTCCGCGATCGTGGGCCGGAAATAGGCGTCGTGCTCGTCGGATCCCAATGCCTGCCCTTCGAGAAACGGAACGACTTCATCTAGAATCGCAATCTCGCCAGTCACCTCGATATAGCGAGCGGTTGCATAGGCGAGCCAAATCCGATCGTCCGAAATCCGAGTCCGTACGCCTTGTCCGGCCGGCGGCAGCCACCAATGCTGGACGTCGCCCTCGGCGAATTGTCGGCCGGCGGCGCGTAGCAGGTGTTCTCGCGCAATCGCCGACTCCGTGAGGACGACCGCCATTCCATCCTGCAGCTGATCGCGGAAGCCGTAGGCGCCGCTCGACTGGTAGAACGCCGATCGCGCCCACATCCGGCAGACGATGGTCTGATAGAGCATCCAGCGATTCAGCAGGATGTCCATCGAGCGATCAGGTGTCTTGACTTGAATCGTGCCGAGCGCATCGTCCCAATGATCGAGAACATTCCGAAAAACGATATCGAGATCGGCTGCTCGGTATCGCGTTATCAAGGATTGCGCGTCGGACGCGGTCGTCGCCTCGCCGAGCAAGAACACCACCTCGGTTGTGCCTTCGGGCTCCAGAACGATGTGCGTTTGAAGAGCGCCGCAAGGATCGAAACCGGCCCCGACATTGTTGGTGAGAGCTTTGTTCGTCGCGAGTGCTGCCGGATTGTCAAGTGCTCCGTTGCGTCCAAGAAACTCTCGTCGATCGCCCGTCCAAGCGGTTTGCCGTCCGGCCAGGTCCGCAAAAGCCACGCGCGAACCGAACGTTGCATTCCAGGGGTTCCGAGCGAACATTGCGCCTGTGTCGGAGTCGATATCGGTCACGATGAAGGGCGCGGAAGCGGCGCGCAACGGGCCGAGCACCCACTCTATGTAGGCCGTGACTGAAAACCGGCGCGTTCGTCCCGAGAGATTGCGGATCGTCAGTCGCGAGATCTTGATAGGGTCCTCGAGCGGCACGTATTGAACGAGCTCGAGCGCGACGCCATTGGCGGTGTGTTCGAATCGGCTATACCCCTGGCCGTGCCGGACGATATAGGGCGCCGACGCGTCGCGGATCGGGAGCGCCGTCGGCCCCCAAAGTACGCCGCTCTCCTCGTCGCGCAGATAGATGATCTCGCCGGAGCGATCTGTGACGGGATCGTTGGACCAGGGTGTGAGCTGGTTTTCGCGGCTATTGATCGACCACGTATAGCCGCATCCCTCAACCGCGACATGGAAGCCGAACGCGGGATTGGCGATGACGTTGATCCATGGGGCGGGCGTCGACTGGCCGGCGCTCAGGATAGTCACGTACTCCCGCCCGTTCGAGCCGAAGCCGCCGAGCCCGTTGAAGAACTCCAATGCAGGCCGCTCGGTGGTTGGTTGAGGTCGGTCCGAGGTGGCCGTGCGCCTCGGCGGCGGCACCGTATCGGTGCTCGACGCCCGGCGATGGTTGATCTGGTCGGCCAGAGTTCCTCGGCGTCCCACCAGCTCTATCCGGGCGATAGACCGAAGCAAGGCTCGTGTCTCCGCTGAAATGAGGTCGGCACGAAGCACGAATACCGAGCCGCGCGCACCGCCCTCTCCGATATGGGGCCGCGATTGACTCGTTCGGACCAAAGTTTCCAGGGCGTTTTGGAGATCCTGAACGTAGGAAGACGCTTTCTCGTTCAGAATGACGAGGTCGACAGCGAGCTGTCTTATTCGCCAATATTCATGGGCGCGCAGCAGCTGGCGGACGATAGCGACGTCCTCGACATCATCGATGCGCACGAGAACGATCGGAAGGTCGCCGGAGATGCTTTGTGCCCAGAGCGCCGGCGGAGGCCCGGCGCCGCGGCCTATCGCATCGGATGCGGGACGCATAGATGGATTGGCATAGAGAACATGACTCGCAAGCTGTTGAAAGAGGCTCGCCTCGCCCGGATCAACGCCGAGATGCCGCAATTGCACCTGCATCTGGGTCCAGGCGAGCGTGCCTGCGCGCTCGAAAGCATTCGCGTCATGATGCTTGTCGATCAAGTCCATGATCTCGCCGCGCGACCCGGCGACGACCGTCCAAAATGCGATATGCGCCGCCCCGCCGGGAGGAACCGACAGGCGGCGGCGAAGCGCGAAAATCGGATCGAGGACCGTGCCGACCGTGTTTGACAGAGGCCGGCCATCCAACACCGCGATCGGCGACCGAACATCGCGTCCGCGGCCAAGGAAGCGCGCCCTGTCGGTTTCGATCTCCGGTTTTCCCGCCGCGGCGCCTTCCACGACCGCGAGGTGCGCGGCCCATATTTCGGGCTCGGCGGGGTCGCGACGGCGCCGCGTCGCAAGGATAGCGCCAAGCTTGGCGATGTACTCGGTTTGCACGAAAAGCTTCGAGAAGGTTTGGTGGGCCGCGTCGGATCGCGGCGGCGCGAGCACCAGCTCGGCATATGAGGTGAGTTCGATTTCCCGAGCACCACTGCCGGCATTTGCCACGGTCACGCGGCGAACCTCGGCATCGTCTTCGGGAGAGACGAGGATCTCAACGGTCGTGGTGATCGTCCCATCCCGGCGAACGAATACCGCCCGATCCTCGGAGTACGTGACCTCGTAGCTATCGGCCTCCACGCCGGTCGGCTGGAAGCCCGCCGACCATACTTCGCCATTCCGGACGTCGCGCAGAAAGATATAGCTGCCCCAATCATCCCGCGTGGGATCTTCACGCCAGCGAGTCACGGCGCAATCGCGCCACTGGCTGTATCCGGATCCGGCCGCGGTGAGCATGACCGCGTAGCTGCCGTTCGACAGCAGATGGGTCTGTGGGGTGGCGGCGTGCGGCGAGAGGATTCGTCGCGGGGCGGGGAGCTCCATCTCATGAACCGCGGGGGCCGTCTTGACTTCCTCAGCCCGCGGCCGTGCCACGGCGACGTCCCGAGGCGTCCGTTCCTGCAAGAGGAGCTCCGTGGCCTGGATCATCGGCTCGGCATGAAACCGCGCCCTCATCTTGCCGTCCTGCAGAGCATTGGCGACGGCGACGATCGTCATGCCCTGGTGGTGGGCCATGAAGGCTCGGACGATCGCGACGCTCTTGCCTTCGGGCAGGCGTGTCGGCGTGTAGTCCAAAGCCTCGTAGAAGCCGTAGCGCCCGAGTGCGCCGACGGCGTCAAGTCGTGCGAAGTTGCGGGCGGCTGCTCCCGGATCGACCATCGCGGCGAGCGCCGTCGCATAGGGCGCGACGACTGCGTTTTCGCTAAGTCCGCGCTTCAGTCCGAGACCAGGCACGCCGAAATTGGAATATTGATAGGTGAATTCGAGGTCCCGGGCGTTATAGGCCGATTCCGAAATGCCCCAGGGTACGCCGAGCGTAGCGCCGTAGTGCATCTGCCTCCGGACAATGAGACGGCTCGTGTGCTCGAGCAGGCTGCCGGCCGGTGCCCGCATGACGAGCGACGGCATCAGGTACTCGAACATCGATCCCGACCAGGAGATCAAGGCCGCGCCGTGCTCGACAGGAGTGACGGCGCGGCCGAGGCGAAACCAATGCCGCGCCGCGACATCGCCCTTGGCGATCGCGACGAAGCTCGCGAGGCGCGCTTCCGAGGCAAGCAGGTCGTAGCAGCTCGGATCGAGCCGGTCCTCGCCGACGACATATCCGATCGAGAGCAGCTTTCGGTCGGGGTCGATGAGGAAACCGAACTCCATCCCCGCGGCCAGGGTCCGCGCGGTCGCTCCCAGAACCGCAAGACGTTGGTCGAGCAACCGCCGCGCGTCGGCGTTCAGCGACACGTCGCGGAGGTGACTGTCGATCGAGCGCTGAGTGGCTTCGGACCAGTGTAGCAATTCACGTGCCGCGTCGTCGCCCTGTTCGCTGGCCAGCGCTCGGGCGATATCGGTCATCGTGTCGGCCATTGGCTCGAGCGCGGTCAGGCGCGCTGCGATGTCTTGCAGTCCTTGAGCGTCTTGGCGAAGCGCGGCGGCCACCGCTTCGACCGCGCCGTCAAGCTCGAGCCGAGAGATGGCGTGGTTACGACGGTCGTCGGGGAGCGCATGCAAAGACGCGCGAGTCAGGTTTACGGCATCTTCGATCCCGTCGATCGGATCGGGAGCCGACATCGAGTGTGTCGTCCACTCCCGGCATGCATTCGCCAGAGCGATGAGATGGCCGGCCAGATTACCGCTATCCACGGATGAAACATATCGCGGTTCAAGCGGTCGAAGGTCCTGCGTATCGTACCAATTATAGAAATGGCCTCGGAATCGCTGGAGATCGCCCATGGTCGCGAGAGTCGCTTCCAGACGCTCCACCGTGTCTACGATCCCTGCCCATCCGAAGTCGCGGGCGTTCACCGCCGACAGCAAGTACAGTCCGAGATTGGTGGGTGAGGTTCGGTGAGCAATCGTGGGCTTCGGATCTTCCTGAAAATTATCCGGCGGCAACATATGGTCCGCAGCGGTCACGAACGCCTCGAAGAAGCGCCATGTGCGACGGGCGACCAACCGCAGCGCATGGGCATCCGCCTCCGAAATCGACAGGCGCCCTGCCACCGGCGGTGAGCGGCTTGACCACCGAGCGATCGCCGGAGCGACGACCCAAAGGATGACGAAAGGCGTACCGACAACCCAGGCGCCGTTGCCGATGAGGGAGACGGCGATCGCGGCGGAAATGCCGATGGCGACGCCGCCGGCCATCTGATGATAGAAGCTCGCGACGCCGAGCCGGGGACTCACCTTCGCCTGGGCCGCGGTCGTCCATTCGAGCAAGCGGCGGCGACTGACGAACAGGCGGAATAGCGTCCGCAGGATCGCGTCGGACATCAACCAGGCTTGATGGGCGAGGAACGTGATCGAGAAGGCCATTTGCGTCAGTGCAAGCCAAAGATCGGCGCCGAGGGCCGCGAAATGGCTCCTCGCCGTAATCCCGGCCCGCCGCGGCACGATCGCGCTGAGAACCGGCAGCAGAACGGGCAGGGCGATCGTCGACAGAACAAAACCCTCCCATAGGAGAGCGGCATTCAACGGCAGCAGCCACCCCGCCGCGATCGCGAGAACGCTCGCCGGCGCGGACAGCGTCCGCCGCAAATTATCGATCATTTTCCAGAGTCCGATGGCAGGAATGGCGTTCCGGCGTCGATCTCGCCCCGAACCCGATCCATAACCGAGTATCCAGGGAAGAAGCTGCCAATCGCCTCGGGCCCACCGATGGTGACGCGATGCATCGACATCATACCCGGAGGGAAATTCCTCGACGACTTCGACGTCGGAGACGAGCCCGGCCCTGGCGAACGTCCCTTCGAAGAGATCGTGGCTGAGAAGCCTGTTCTCGCCCGCGCGTCCGTCGAGCGCGGCTATGAAGGCATCGACGTCATAAATGCCCTTGCCGACATACGAGCCTTCGCCGAAGAGGTCCTGATACACATCCGACACCGCGGCGGCGTAAGGGTCGATGCCGTTCATGCTGGAGAAGACGCGCTGGAACAACGAGCCTTCGCGGCCGATCGGCAGCGACGGCGTTACGCGCGGCTGCAATACACCGTAGCCTTCGACGACGCGGCCGACGGCGCGGTCGAATCGCGGACGGTTGAGGGGATGCGCAGCCTTGCCGACGAGACGTTGAGCGGCCTCTCGAGGCAGCCGTGTGTCGGCGTCGAGCGTGATGACGTAGCGGACGCCGGTCGGCGCTGTGGGCGAACGTCCCTCGATCGCCATGAAGGTCGTATCCGTTGCCCCGCGCAGCAGCCGATTCAACTCATGGAGCTTCCCCCGTTTGCGTTCCCAACCGATCCAGAGCTCCTGTCCCGGATTCCAAACCCGTCGGCGATGGAGCAGGAGGAAACGCGACCCGCCGGCACCCGGGCCATGAAGGCGATTCAGGCGCGCGATCCCCTCAGCGGCGGCGTCGAGGAGCGCTTGGTCGCCGTCCGTCCGCTCCGTCTTAGCGTCCGCCCAATCCGAAAGCAGAGCGAAGTGGAGTTCCCCTTCCGGGGTCGCAAGGTGATGAACCTCCAGCCGCTCGATCTGCTCGTTGAGCGCGGCAGGCGTCGTTAGAAGGACGGGAACCGCGATCAGGGTCCTGAGATCGGCGGGCACGCCGCCGCGCAGCTCCAGGCTTGGCAGCAGGGTTGCGCCGATCCCGCGGGTGACGCCGCGGTTTACGAGCGCGGTCGCGGCATCGGTCGCCGGAACCAGCCCGAGCACCGCCAGCAGAATGAGCCACGATGCGCCGCTTCCTGCTTCCCACAGGCCGAGCAGGGGTATCGATAGAAGGATCGTAGTGACGACGATGACCCCGCCGACATAGGCGCCGATGCCTGTTCTCGTAATATAGCGGCGCATCCACATCGTAGGCGTGGGCCGAAACGCGACTGTGATTTCGAACGCGCGGCGGCCGCCGCCGATGAGGTGATATCCGGGGTCTCGCGCGCGTCCGTCGCATGCACCGCCTACCCCTCCCATTGGCGGCTTCGAATCGCTCGCGGCCTGAAGCGCTGCGGACGCGATTTCCAGCTCCGTCAGCTTGGAGCCTCGCGCGAGCTCCTCGATCGCTGTGCGATAGAGATTGCGTGTCGGGAAATCCATGCTCGCGAAGTCGCTGCCGGACCGGAGCAGGTCATCGACGAGGCTCACTCTTTCGAACAGCTCCGTCCAATCCACGTCAGAGATGAGCCGCATGCTCGTGATGACGTTTCGCGCCGTTACGTTGGTCGTGCCTTGGCTTTGGTGCTCGTCGTGAACGATCTCGTCGGCAGTCGTCCCTTGCGCCGCAAGTCGCTGGTCGAGCCATACCAAGGCAGGCGTCACCTTGGGATCCTGATCGCGCAGCCGCTGAACGAGCTGGACCGCGAAGGATCCGGGCAGAGATCGCTGTTGGTAGCGCTGCAGGACGAGAGTTGCCGGCTCCGGCGCTCGCCCATTCACGCCGAGTAGTCTGTCGGCGACGATATCGGCCTCTTGGCGCGCGAGGCGGCTGCTTACGATCCGCTCGGCGGCACGTCGAAGATTCTCGACGAGGACGATGCGCAGCGTGATCGCCACCGCCCAGAGTTCTCCGATCGTCAGCGGATCGATGCGTTGGTACGCCTGGACGAACCGGCATAGCATATCCGGATCGAAGCGGCTGTCGGTGTGGGCGACGAATGCCCAGGCGATGCCGAAGACTCGTGGATAACCGGTGAACGGTCCGTCGATCAGCTTGGGCAATTGCCGGTAATAACCCGACGGCAGGTCATCGCTGACCTCGCGGATCTGTTCCTCCACGACATGATAATTGTCGAGGAGCCACTCGGCGGCCGGCGTGACATCGTGACCCTCGTCGACCGCCTCCGCGATTGCGCGATAGGCTTCGAGCAAAACCGATCCATTGTCCTTCAGCCGGGCCGCGATCGACCGGCCGGTCATCGGCCTCATGGTACTGGGCTGGGCTGCCGCGAGCGTCGCCGCATGCTGCTCGAGGCGTTCGGCGCTGAAGAGCTCTTCCCGGATGGATCTTTCATTATCCCAAGGCGGAACGGGGGAACGAGCCCATGGGGCGCGAAGAAGCGCGGATTTCAAGTTAGCCTTTCTATCGCGCACCCCATTGAAACCGCTGGCTCCTTAGGTGCGGCGATGTGCCGGGAGTCGATCCTCGGCACAAATGACTCTACCGCCCGCAAGACGGTCGGACGTTCCGTAACGACAGGATGAACCTTAGATGATCCGGACCCGTGTCGACGGTCGGCAGACTGAGCATACCACCAAACGGGTCGGATGTAGCTCCATTGTGAGGCGGAGGCTTGATCAGCCGGTTACTCCGGCCACGAAAAACGGTACGACAAGGGCGAGCGCGCAAATGTTCAGTGCCGCGTAGGCCAAATAGCGGAACAGCTGGTCCTGCTCGGTGTCGATGAGCATTATGTGCCACCGAATCGCCGTGGCTGCGGTTAGAACGACCGCCGCAATGTACCAGCGATGGCGCTCGAAGCCGCCGAGGAACAATGCCGCACTTCCTGACAATATTATGATTGTCAGGAGTAGCGGACCAAGCCGATAGATCACTCTCGGGAGCATGACAGGCGCACGTCTTTCGGCTCGGCGGTTGCGTTCATCACTGTTGTTGGTGCATTCGGACTCGCACCGATGTCCGGTTCGAAGTTCAGTCCTCGAAGGAATTCCCCGGCGGGTCGGTTTCGAATCTGGCGAGGCTCGTGCGATAGATGTATTTCGTATTGCAATACATGCAATTGACGGAGCCCCGCTCTTCGATCTGATGATAGGTGTGCGGATGATCATTCGGCGGGCTCGCGCCCGTGCATTTGAACTCGGTCACGCCGATTCCGATTTCCCTGAGACCTTGATCGTTACTGAATTTGACGTAATCGTCGATCATCATCGTCAGCTTTCTATCGCGCCGCTGGACGCGCGAGCGGGATAAAGCGTCTAACGGCTCAGCGCCTACCAAAGCCGGTGATCAAGACGAACAGGACGCACGCGGCGAGCCAGAGAGCCAGCCAAAGCCAGACATTTCGTCGAATTGCGCTGTGCACGCGTTCCGTTCGGCTTAGGCCTTGCGCCCGCGCGGTCAAGTCCTGTTCGGGAAGCAGAACAGCCAATCGGGCCGCAATTGCCGAATCGTCCTTGAGCGCGAAGCGACGGGCAATGGCTAAGATCGCCGCCTGCTTCGGCAACGACGCAAGGTATCTCGCTTCCGCCCAGGGATCGAGGCCCAACCTGGCCAAGGCGGAGAGGACGGTCAATGCCATCCCGTTTTCCTCGATGCCGACCGATTCCGTCAGGAACGGATCCAGTTCTCCGTTGAGCGGCGGCGAGAATTCGACCTTCGTCCCGTGCATGGCGCCACAATCTCAAAAGCTGCGGAGCCCATTTCCCTTTCGGATCGACGGACTCTCGAACCCGCAGCAGATTTGCCTATTTGCTTCTCTCCGCACTGTCGGTTACGGCATACCCCGTCGACATACATCTCTTCCGGCGCCCGCCGTCGTATTGCAGGTGGTCAGCAAAGAAGTTGTGCTGGGAGAAGGATGAATTACAAAATAATTTCACCGAAGATTTCCACATATTAGCCTCCGCTGCGCAGGTTATAATTCCTGTATTCCCTTAGAAATTAATGTCGTGCCTCGCTCATTATTTGCAATAGGATACCCAAAAAATCTCAGCGTTTTAGAAAGGACATTCAAGTCGGCTAAAATATTTATGGCATTCGGGTGCGATTTATTTCTGATCAGGTTGAAATATCCGCCTGACGCTCCATATGGCCGTTAGCAGAATAATTTCCGATGTATTTTGGAGCAGGCGGATGACAGATACAAAAACTGAGGGCAAGCTCGACCCGCTCGAGCGACAAAAATCCATCGCCGCTTTCGGGCCGCCCAGCCACGGCCGCCTGTCCACGACCGGCTTTCGCGCCTGCGAAGCAGTCTTAAGCTAGCCTCGCGAACCAGAATGGTGCCAAACCCGATCTTCTATGGATTCCTAGCCGTCGTCGCGGCAGGGGTTGCTGCGGTTCTGTGGCGGAATTATCGAGCCTGGCGCACGTGGAAAGACGATTACGTGAAGCAGGGTCAAAATATGAGGCTCCCCCGAACGCCTTCACCGTAGGACATTGTACGCATGCCGGCCCGCCGAAAAGCAATTTCCATGAAGTGCTTGCTTCTTGCGGCGGAAAGCGGCGACGCCGGTTCCCAATTCAATCTCGGCATGGTCTACGACAATGGTCTGGACGACAACCATCGTCCCGGCCGCGGCAACCGCGCCGAAGCCATCGCATGGCTTCTCAAGGCTGCGCGCCAGGGGCTGCCTCGCGCGCAAAGCAAACTCGCCGAGCTGTACGCCGACGGGCCGGACGCGCCGAAGCACGACATCCGCGCCCACGCCTGGTTCACGCTGGCGGCGCGACAATCGGCGGGCGTGAGCCGGCATCGGGCGGAGTGCGGCTATAAACGGATCGAATCGCGCATGACCCAGGCGCAGATCTCGACAGCCGCACGTCTCGTCCGAGACTGGGTCCCCAAGCTGCAGATCGAAGCTACGACGCCGGCGACCGCGAGCGATCTCTGAGAAAGGGCATCAAGATGAAAAGCTGGATTGTGCCTCCGATCGTCATTCCTCTCGTCCTGGCGATCGCGTTCGCGGTGATCGTGCTCCACCGAGCATTCGGGTGAGGATCAACGTCCGGTTCGCCAAGACTCAGGTCGTGAAGGCCGAATGGGCCTATGAAACAAAAGCAAAATGGACCTTATCGTGGGCTGATTCGCGCTCAAGCGGGAATTCAGCGACAAAGGCATGCGGGCGGTTCGTTCGTTGCGACGGTCGAAAGACTCCATGTCCCGATTGTCATCACGGACTCCGCATTTCCGATCCACCCGATCATCTTCAGCAACAATGCATTTCTCAGGCTGATTGGCTATTCGCTGGGTGAGGTGCTGAGTCGTTCATTCCAAGACTTCATGGGGCCTGACGTCGATTTAGCGGTGATGGCTCTCCTGGACGACGCATTCGAGAAGAGCGAGGAAGCCGAAATTCGTCTTTATCGAAACGACGGATGGCCGATCTGGGTTTCGATCTTTGTCAGCCCGATTCTCGATAGTGCCGGCACCGCGATCCAGCGAACGGTGTCGTTTCTCGACGTCAGCCGCCGCCGGGCGGCCGAGGACGAGCTGCGCCGCAGCAACATTCGATGCCAACGCAAATTCATTGGCATTTAGACGAAGGAGAAACGAAATGGCCGGGTCCTTGTCCACGATGTCCGACGAAGAACTGACACGGATTCGCGCCCGTATCGAGCAATTGATGCGGACAGGAACGTCTGAGCAGAGGATGGCCGTATCGGGCCAGCTGGAGGCGATCGACGTCGAACGGGAGAGGCGGATATTCGCCGGCCCAAACCGCGAGATATAGCAATCCCGCGACGTAGGCATCTAACTAAGGCGCAATTTCATCGGTCCGCGGTTTGAAGCTGACCGCCGAGATGGGCCTCGAACCAGCCCGCAAAATCCAAGGGCCTAGCCGTCGCCGGCTAAGCCCTTGTTATAAAATGGTGGAGCCAGGCGGGATCGAACCGCCGACCTCTACAATGCCATTGTAGCGCTCTCCCAGCTGAGCTATGGCCCCATTCCCTTGCGGGGGAAATCGGCGGGGCGGAGCCGGGATGGCCGCCCCGTAAGTTCGCGAAACTAGGAAGACGGAGCGCCGCCTTCAAGCAGTTTCGAGAGAATAATCCTACTCCTCGTCATCGCCCGTTTCGACCTCGACTTCTTCGATCGAATCCTCGCCGAGCTCGCCCGCATCCTCGATCAAGCCGGCGCCGTCGTCCTCGACCGCCTCGTCCGGAACCAGATCCACGTCCTCCGCCTCACCGGCGCCGAGCTCGCCGAACACGGGAGCGGGGACCTCCGCCTTGGACGGCCCCTTGCGCAGCTCCTCCACCATGCCCGGACGGGCGCGGCGCGATTTCAGCAACGCCTCGGGATCATATTGGGTGCCGCAGGCCGGGCAGGTCGGCGGCTCCTTACGGAAATCATAATAGCGCGTCCCGCAATTCGGACAGATCCGCTTGATCCCCCATTCCGCTTTGACCACCCCATGCCTCCGATTCTGGTGCGACGCCCGCCCCAAGAGGCGCGTGCTTTGCCACGCAGCCTCGCCCTTGTCAAAGGGAAGACAACAAAGGGCCAGGGCGAGCTTGCTCAGCCGCCGTCATATGATAACAAACCGCCCATGATCACAGTGCCGCCTCGCCCGCTCCTCGCCCGCCGCTCGGGCCCGCTCAACGGGACGGCCGCCGTTCCAGGCGACAAATCCATCTCCCACCGGGCGCTCATGCTGGGGGCGCTGGCGATCGGCGAGACACGGATCACCGGGCTGCTCGAAGGCGAAGACGTGCATGCGACAGCCGCGGCGCTCCGGGCGCTGGGCGTCGATGTCGTGCGCGACGCGCCCGGCGAATGGCGCGTCTGGGGTGTCGGCGTCGGCGGCCTCGGCGAGCCGTCGCAAGTGCTCGATATGGGCAACAGCGGCACCGCAGCACGCCTGCTGCTGGGCCTGTTGGCGACCCACGACGTCACCGCCTTCATGACCGGCGACGCATCGCTCGTTAGGCGCCCCATGGGACGCGTGATCGAACCGCTCAAATTAATGGGCGCGGACTTCACCACGCGGGACGGCAGGCTGCCGCTCGCGATGCGGGGCGCCGAACGTCCCATCCCGATCGTCTATGAGACGCCCGTGGCCTCGGCGCAGGTGAAGTCGGCGGTGCTGCTGGCCGGATTGGCGGCCCCGGGCCGGACCAGCGTCGTCGAGCGCGCGGCGACGCGCGACCATACCGAGCGCATGCTCCGCCATTTCGGCGCCAGGGTGGACGTCGTGCCGGCCGAAGGCGGCGGCACGATGATCACCGTTGGCGGTCAGCCGGAACTCACGGCCGCCCCGGTCGCGGTGCCCGGCGATCCGAGCTCGGCCGCCTTTCCAGCGGTTGCGGCGCTGATCGTGCCCGGGTCCGAAGTACGGCTGGAGCGCGTCGGCATGAACCCGCTGCGCGCGGGCTTGTTCGAGACGCTGGCCGAGATGGGCGCCGACCTCCGGATGGAAACCCGCCCCGACGCCGGCGGCGAGCCGGTCGTCGACCTCACAGTCCGCGCCGGTCCCCTCGCGGGCGTGACCGTCCCGCCGGAACGGGCGCCCAGCATGATCGACGAATATCCGATACTGGCGATGGCGGCGGCCTGCGCGAAGGGCACCACCCGGCTGCTGGGGCTGGCGGAGCTGCGCGTGAAGGAGAGCGACCGGCTGGCGATGATCGCATCCGGTCTCGCCGCGTGCGGCGTCGCTCACGAGATGGGCGAGGATAGTTTGACGATCCACGGCACGGGAGCGCCGCCTAAGGGCGGAGCCACCATTCAGACGGCCTTCGATCATCGGATCGCCATGAGCTTCCTGGTGCTGGGCCTGGCCGGCGAGGAAGCGATTTCGGTCGATGATTCGGCGGCGATCGCCACCAGCTTCCCAGGCTTCACCGATCTGATGCGCGGGCTCGGCGCCAAGATCGAGGACGACGTGCAGTGACTGTGATCGCAATCGATGGACCGGCGGCAAGCGGCAAGGGGACCCTCGCACGCCGGATCGCCGAGAAGCTGGGCTTTGCATGGCTGGACACAGGCCTGCTCTACCGCGCCGCCGGCATGGTTGCGGTCGATCTCGGCGCCGATCCCGGCAAGGAGCGCGCCGCCGCCCAGGCCGCCACGCAGCTCACCGAACGGATCGCCGCCGACGGCCCGGGCCTGCTGCAGGATCCGCGGCTGCGGACCGACGAAGCCGCCGCCGCAGCCTCCAAGCTTTCGGCCGTCGCCGCCGCCCGGGCGGCGCTGCTCGACTTCCAGCGCACTTTCGCGCGCAACCCGCCGAACGGCGCCCCGGGCGCGGTGCTCGACGGTCGGGATATCGGCACGGTCATTTGCCCTGATGCCGACGTGAAGCTCTTCGTCACCGCAACGGTCGAAGAGCGGGCGCGTAGGCGGGTCAAGGAGTTGCAAGGAAGGGGGCAGGCGGCTATATACACGGCCGTCCTCGAGGACCTGAAGCAAAGAGACGCACGCGACAGCCAAAGGGCGGTGGCACCGCTCAAACAGGCTGCCGATGCGGTTTTGCTCGACACCTCGGCGCTCGATGCCGATCAGGCGCTCGCGGCGGCCCTAGCGATGATAGACAGGATCCTGTCCCGCTCCGCCCCGTCCCGCGCCGGCCGCCAGCCTTAAGGCCGCCACATCCATCGTCTGCCGGATCAGGTTCCCGTCAGGATCGGCGGACGGCATGTCGTCTCCGCCGAATGCAACCGCCGGCTCCGTTGAGCCGGCCCAAGGGCCGTCATTCCTCCGCGACCTGATGCGGGGCGGCGGCATGGGATCAGTCGAGGATTTTGAATGGCAAAGGCAAGCGCCGTCGCACGGAAGAACGATCCGGCCGACACGAAGGAGAGTTTCGCCGCCCTGCTCGAGGAATCGCTGGGGACTCGCGACAGTTTCGAAGGGAGTGTCGTCCAGGGAAGGGTCGTCAGCATCGACGATGACTTTGCCATGATCGATGTCGGGCTGAAGTCCGAGGGCCGGGTTCCGCTCAAGGAATTCATGGGCCCGAACGGCCAGCCCGAGATCAAGGCCGGCGACACGGTCGAGGTCTTCATCGAGCGCCTTGAAGACAAGAACGGCGAGGCCATGCTCTCGCGCGAAAAGGCCCGCCGCGAGGAATCCTGGGTCGCCCTCGATCAGGCGTTCCAGAAGCAGGAGCGCGTCACCGGCGTCATTTTCGGCCGCGTCAAAGGCGGCTTCACCGTCGACCTCAATGGCGCCGTCGCCTTCCTGCCCGGAAGCCAGGTCGACATCCGCCCGGTGCGCGACGTGACCCCGCTGCTCGGCACGCCGCAGCCCTTCCAGATTTTGAAGATGGACCGCTCACGCGGGAACATCGTCGTGTCCCGCCGCGCCGTTCTCGAGGAAAGCCGCGCGGAAGCGCGCTCAGAGCTGGTGTCCAGCCTGAAGGAAGGCCAGATCCTGAACGGCGTGGTCAAGAACATCACCGATTACGGCGCCTTCGTCGATCTGGGCGGCGTCGACGGCTTGCTGCACGTCACGGACATCGCTTGGCGCCGGGTCAACCACCCGTCCGAAGCGCTGCAGATCGGCCAGACCGTCAAAGTCCAGGTCATCCGCTTCAACCCGGACACTCAGCGCATCAGTCTCGGCATGAAGCAGCTCGAGGCCGATCCCTGGGAGGGCGTGGCGCTCAAATTTCCGGTTGGCGCCAAGTTCAAGGGCCGCGTCACCAACATCACCGATTACGGCGCCTTCGTGGAGCTCGAGCCCGGCATCGAGGGGCTGGTCCACGTCTCGGAGATGTCCTGGACCAAGAAGAACGTCCACCCCGGCAAGATCGTCTCGACCAGTCAAGAGGTCGAGGTCATGGTGCTGGACGTCGATCCCAACAAGCGCCGCATTAGCCTGGGCCTGAAGCAGACGCTCCCCAACCCGTGGGAGAGCTTCGCGGCCGAGCATCCGGTTGGCTCGAAGCTTACGGGCGAGGTCAAGAACGCGACCGAGTTCGGGCTCTTCGTCGGGCTCCCGGGCGAGATCGACGGCATGGTGCATCTCTCCGACCTGTCCTGGACCGAGGCGGGCGAAGAGGCGATCAAGAATTTCAAGAAAGGCGACCAGATCGAGGTCAAGGTCCTCGAGATCGACGTCGAGAAGGAGCGTATCGGCCTCGGCGTCAAGCAGCTCTCCGAGGATCCGCACGAGGACGCGATGGCGGGCCTGAAGCGCGGCACCGTTGTCACCTGCACGGTAAGCCAAGTCACCGATGGCGGTCTCGAGGTCACGGTCAATGGCGTGATTCAGGGCTTTATCCGCAGAGCCGAGCTGTCGCGCGAACGGTCCGAGCAGCGCCCCGATCGTTTCGCCGTCGGCGAGAAAGTCGACGCCAAGATCACGACGGTCGATCGGGCGGCGCGGCGGCTCACCCTGTCGATCAAGTCCAAGGAGGAAGAGGAAGAGAAGCAGGCGATGGCCGATTACGGCTCATCGGACAGCGGTGCTTCCTTGGGCGAGATTCTGGGCGCGGCTCTGGCCAAGAAAGCCAAGAAGGGCGCCACGCCGACAAGCGAGGGCGGCGAAAGCGCCTAGCCCTGCTGGCATCGGGAGCGCCTTCGCGCGCTCCCGATTTTGCCAAAAATCGAAAAAATCGTTTAGCTCTTGTGGGTTATCCTTGACGCGCGGGCCAGGAGTTGGCACCGTGGAAATACAACCCGGCGCCGGAAATGCCGCGTAGGACCGCGCGGTCGCTGCCGAAAAGCAGGCGATGGGAGGGCAGGACAGGGATGACCAAGTCAGAATTGATCATGCGGCTTGCCGAGCGCAATCCGCACCTTTTCCACCGTGACGTCGAGCGCATTGTCACGACCATATTCGACGAGATCACCGAAGCCTTGGCTCGCGGAGACCGGGTCGAGCTGCGCGGCTTCGGCGCCTTCTCGATCAAGCAGCGCGACGCGCGAACAGGGCGCAACCCTCGCACCGGCGAATCGGTCTCTGTGATCGAGAAAATCGTGCCCTTCTTCAAGACGGGCAAACAGCTCCGCGAGCGGCTGAATTCCGATTAGTGCGGCGGCCCACTGCGCCGGAGGACGGATGGATCCCGGCTCTCGCCGCGATAAACGAGAAATTATCGGCGGGGACGAGCAAGCCTCTTGTCCGGCATCTGGGGATGGGCTGGGCTCTTAGGGCGCTCTCATGTAGATATCGGCCGTGAGGGCGCCGTCGACTTGCGCGCCTGACGAGGCCGGCCCATGAACCGATCGACCCGCATCCTTTCCTGGATCGTCACCGCACCGATTGCGATCGTCGTGGTGTTGTTCGTCGTGTCGAATCTCGACAAGGTAACGCTCCACCTCTGGCCGCTCCCCTTCGACATCACGATCTGGATCTGGGCGCTGACCCTGATCGAGCTCTTCGTGGGCTTTCTGCTGGGGGCGATCGTCACCTGGATCGGCGATCGGCGGCGTCGGCGGGGAGCGCGCCTGCTGGCGCGGCGAGTCGCCGAGCTGGAGCAGCTGCTTGCCCAATCGAAGCGCCAGATCGCCGATCTCGAGCGGAAGCTCGCGGAGATGCAACCACCACCTCCGCTGCCCGCCACTCAAAAGCTGCCCGCATGAGCCGCCCGGGACCGCTTTTCGTCGCGATCGATACGCAGGAGGTCGATCGGGCCCGAGCGCTCATCGCCGCCGTCGGCACCCATGCCGGCGGCGTCAAGCTGGGGCTGGAATATTTCGTTGCGCGCGGACCGGAGGGCGTGCGCGCGGTCATGCAGCCGGACGTTCCGCTTTTCCTCGACCTCAAATTCCACGACATCCCGAATACGGTGGCGGGCGCTGTCCGCTCGGCGCTCGCGCTGCGGCCCGCCTTCATGACCATCCATGCGGCCGGCGGCCGAACCATGATGCGCGCGGCGGCCGACGCCGCGCGCGGCAGCGGCTGCCGGTTGCTGGCGGTGACCGTGCTGACCAGCCTCGACGATGCCGACCTCGCGAGCGTGGGGCAGAGCGGACCATCGCTCGACCAAGTGCGGAGGCTGGCGGCGCTGGCGCGCGAATCCGGCGCGGACGGGATCGTCTGCGCGCCCAGCGAGGTGGCCGCAATCCGCGCTGAAGTCGGACCCGATTTCACGCTCATGGTCCCCGGCATTCGTCCGGTCTGGGCGGCGGCGGGTGATCAAAAGCGCGCCATGCCTCCCAAAGAGGCCGTGGCCGCCGGCGCCGACCATATCGTCGTCGGCCGCCCGATCACCGGCGCCGCCGATCCGGCGGAGGCGGCGCGGCGTATCATGGCCGAGATCGAGGGCTGAACTTGGGCGTCGAGGTCAAAATTTGCGGCCTTCGCACGCCGGAATCGGTGCGCGTCGCGGTTGATGGCGGCGCGCGGGCGATCGGCTTCGTCTTCTATCCCCCCTCCCCGCGGGCGCTTGGACCGGAGGCCGCGGCGCAGCTCGCCCGGCTGCTGCCGACCTCCACCCGCGCGGTCGGGCTCTTCGTCGATCCCAGCGATGACGAGATCGAGCCGGTGATCGCCCGCGTGCCGCTCGACATGCTCCAGCTCCACGGGAATGAGCCGCCCCGCCGGGTGGCGGAGATCCGATCGCGCTTCAACATTCCCGTCATGAAGGCGATCCGCGTGGCCACGGCCGCGGATCTGGCGCCGCTCGGGGACTATGAATCGACGGCCGACTGGATTCTATTCGACGCCAAGCCGCCGGCGAAGGTCGCGACATTGCCCGGCGGTACCGGCATCGCATTCGATTGGCGGCTCGTGAAGGGAATCACGCTCGCCAAGCCCTGGATGCTGGCGGGCGGCCTGACGCCCGAGAACCTGGCCGAGGCCGTGGTTGAAAGCGGCGCGCGGCGGGTCGACGTCTCATCGGGAGTCGAGGAACGGCCTGGGGTCAAGAGCCTGGAGCGCATCCGGGCATTCCTAGCCCTCGCGGCGGGTCTCTGATTTGACATAAGTCCGTCACATGCCGAGAGTGCGCCCGCTCCGGAGCCTGAGTTCATGATCGCGAAGCCCAACACCTATCGCGCCGGTCCCGACGAGGACGGCTTCTTCGGCCTCTATGGCGGCCGCTATGTCGCCGAGACGCTGATGCCGCTGATCCTCGCGGTCGAGCGCGCCTATAAGGAAGCCAAGGCCGACCCGGCCTTCCAGGCCGAGCTCGAGGACTATCTGCGCGACTATGTCGGCCGTCCGAGCCCGCTCTATTTCGCCGAGCCGCTGACCCGGCATCTCGGCGGGGCCAAAATCTACTTCAAGCGCGACGAGCTCAACCATACGGGCGCGCACAAGATCAACAACTGCCTTGGACAGGCGCTGCTCGCCAAGCGCATGGGCAAGACCCGGATCATCGCCGAAACCGGCGCCGGTCAGCATGGCGTGGCGACCGCCACCGTGGCCGCCCGCTTCGGCATGTCCTGCACGGTCTATATGGGCGAGGTCGATATTGCCCGTCAGAAGCCGAACGTCTTCCGCATGAAGCTTCTGGGCGCAGAGGTCCGGCCGGTTTCTTCGGGCTCGCGCACTCTCAAGGACGCGATGAACGAGGCCCTGCGGGCATGGGTGTCCGACGTCGAGGACACATTCTATGTCATCGGCACTGTCGCCGGGCCGCACCCCTACCCGGCCATGGTGCGCGACTTCCAGTCGGTGATCGGGCGCGAGGCCCGCGAGCAGCTGATGGAGCGCGAAGGCAGGCTGCCCGACACGCTGGTGGCGGCGATCGGCGGCGGATCGAACGCGATGGGGCTCTTCCATCCGTTTCTCGACGAGCCGTCGGTGAAAATGATCGGGGTCGAGGCCGGCGGCGAAGGCATCGCCAGCGGCAAGCATGCCGCCTCGATCCTGGGCGGGCGGCCGGGTGTGCTCCATGGCAACCGGACCTATCTGTTGCAGGACGATGACGGCCAGATCCTGGAGGCCCATTCGATCTCGGCAGGTCTCGACTATCCGGGCATCGGGCCGGAACATGCGTGGCTCGCCGACCAAAAGCGGGTCGAGTTCGTGAGCGTGACCGACCAGGAGGCGCTCGATGCGTTCCAGCTCTGCACCAGGCTTGAGGGAATCATACCGGCGCTGGAGCCTTCGCACGCATTGGCGCATGTGACGAAGATCGCCGGCCTGCTGCCCAAGGATCATCTGCTGCTCATGAATCTCTGCGGCCGGGGTGACAAGGACATATTCGCCGTCGCCGAGCGGTTGGGGGTGTCGCTATGAGCGCCGTCAAGGCCGCGATTCGCCAGCAGCCCGCCGAGGGCCGCATCGGCCGCCGCTTTGCCGAGCTGAAAGCCCAAGGCCGCGCCGGCTTCGTCGCCTTCGTCACCGGCGGCGATCCCGATCTCCAGACCTCGGCGCGAATCCTGGCCGGCCTTCCGGCCGCCGGAGTCGACATTATCGAGCTCGGCATGCCGTTCAGCGATCCCATGGCGGACGGGCCATCCATCCAGGCGGCCGGATACCGCGCGCTCAAGGCGGGAACCACGCTGAAGCGCGTCATCGAGCTCGCTGCCGGCTTCCGGCGCCGCGATCCGGACACGCCCCTGGTGCTGATGGGCTACTACAACCCGATCTACAGCCATGGCGTGGAGCGCTTCGCCCGGGACGCGGTGACGGCCGGAGTCGACGGCGTGATCGTGGTTGACCTACCGCCCGAGGTCGATGCCGAGCTGCGCGGCCCCGCCGCCGCAGCCGGGCTGGATGTGATCCGGCTGGCGACGCCGACGACCGACGCCGAACGGCTGCCTCGCGTGCTCGAAGGAGCCAGCGGTTTCCTTTATTACGTCTCGGTCACTGGCGTGACCGGCACAAAGCAGGCCGCCACCGAGGCCGTGGCGGCGGCAGTGGCGCGGCTCAAGGGCGCGACCCGTCTGCCGATCGCCGTCGGCTTCGGCATTCGTGATCCCGCTGCGGCCGCGGCGGTCGCGCGTTCGGCCGACGCCGCCGTCGTCGGTTCGGCCATCGTCGACCACGTGGCGAAAGGGTTAGGGCAAGACGGGCTTGCAAAACCCGGCCTGGTCGACGATGTGCTTTCCTTCGTCGGCAGCCTTTCCGCCGCCGTCCGCACCGCGAGACGCTGAGCGCGGCGGCGCCATAGAGGGACCAAGCAGGCAATGAACTGGCTCACCAATTTCGTGCGGCCCAAGATCCGGGCGCTTTCCGCGCGGCGCGAGCCCCCGGACAATCTCTGGTTCAAATGTCCGAATTGCGGCGCGATGCTATTCCATCGCGACCTGCAGCAGAACCTGCATGTCTGCCCGCAATGCAACTTCCATATGAAGATCGGCGCTAAGGAGCGACTGCAACTCCTGTTCGACGACGGGAAGTTTCAGCTGATCGAGCTGCCAAAGACTCAGCCCGACCCGCTCAAATTCCGCGACCAGAAGCGCTTCAGCGATCGGCTGAAGGAGGCGCAAGCCCGAACCGGCAACCACGATGCGATCCTGGTCGCTCATGGCGAGATCGGCGGCATTCCAACGGTCGTCGCGGCGCTCGATTTCAGCTTTATCGGCGGCTCGATGGGCGTCGCGGTCGGTGAGGGCATCGTCGCCGCTGCCCGGCTCGCGGTCCTGCAGAATGCGGCGCTGATCGCCGTAACCGCCTCCGGCGGCGCGCGGATGCAGGAGGGAATGCTCTCCTTGATGCAGATGCCGCGCACGGTGATCGCGGTCGAGCAAGTGAAGGAGGCCGGCCTTCCCTACCTCGTGCTACTCACAGACCCGACGACAGGCGGCGTGTGCGCATCCTTCGCGATGCTCGGCGACGTCCATATCGCCGAGCCTGGGGCCGAGATCCGTTTCGCCGGCGCACGGGTGATCGAGGAGACGATCCGCGAGACCATGCCCGAAGGCTTTCCGAGGGCGGAATGGCTGCTGAAGCACGGCATGGTCGACATGGTGGTCTCGCGTCGCGACCTGCACGACACGCTGGCCCGCCTGCTGCAGCTTCTGCGGCGTCCGACGCCCGCCGCCGAGGTGGTGGTGATTCCGCCGGGCGGCGACGCGAAGCGCGCCCGCAGCGCCGCGCGCGACGTGCCGGCCGACTGAGGTTCCGGTCCGAGGCGCCATGCTCAACATGACCGCCGCCGCCAATCCGGCGCTCGATGCGGCGCTTGCAAAGCTTGGCCGATTCCATCCGACCGCAATCGACCTCTCCCTCGGCCGCATCGAGCAGCGCCTCGCGGCCCTTGGCCATCCGGAGCGGAAGCTGCCGCCGATCTTCCATGTCGCCGGCACCAACGGGAAGGGCTCGACGATCGCCTTCCTGCGTGCTTTTCTCGAAGCGGCCGGCTATCGCTGCCACGCCTATACCTCGCCGCATCTCGTTCGCTTCAACGAGCGGATCCGCGTCGCCGGCCGCCTGATCGAGGACGATGCGCTGCTGCAGCTGATCGAGGAGGTCGAGTCGGTCGGCCGCGAACGACCGATCACGACATTCGAGATCACGACCGCGATCGCCCTCCTCGCCTTCTCGCGAACACCGGCCGACGCGACGCTGATCGAAGTCGGGCTGGGCGGCCGCTACGACGCAACCAACGTCTTCGAGCGGCCCCACGCGGTCGCGGTGACGCGCGTATCCTTCGATCACCGACAATTCCTCGGCAACACGCTCTCGGCGATCGCCGCCGAGAAGGCCGGCATCTTCAAGCCGGGTGTGCCGGCGATCATCGCGGACCAGCCTTCGGAAGAGGTGCGCGAATTGCTGATCGCCGAGGGCGTCTTCGCCGGCGCGCCCTTGATTCTCCACGGCCAATCCTGGTCTGTGACACCGACCGAGTCGGGCTTCCACTACCGGGGACCGGCTCGCGCGCTCGACCTGCCTAGTCCCGCTCTCGTCGGCTTGCACCAATATATGAACGCCGGCACCGCGCTCACGATGCTCGATGCGGCGGGCGGCTTCGCGGTTTCGGATGAAGCCGTGCGCCGCGGGTTGTCCGCAGTCGAATGGCCTGGAAGGCTGCAGCGTCTGACCGGAGGTCCGCTCGTCGAGTCGCTGCCGACCGGAATCGAGCTATGGCTCGACGGCGCGCACAATGATTCCGGCGGGGAGGTTGTGGCCGATCAGGCCGGCCAATGGCGCGACCGGCCGCTCGATCTCGTGATCGGCATCCTCGCCTCCAAGGAGCCGCGTGAGATATTGGCCCCTCTGGCGCCGTTCGTGGGGCGACTGAAGGCCGTCGCCATCCCGACCGAATCTCCAGCTATGTCGCCCGAGGAGATCGCCGAGGCGGCCCGGGCCGTGGGAATCCGCGACGCCGAGACGGCGGAATCGGTCGCGGAAGCCGTGGCGGCGCTCGCTCACGCGGGCGGCCCGCGTCGCATTCTGATCATGGGATCGCTATACTTAGCCGGCGCGATATTGGCCGAAAATGGCTAACCCGCCCGGGAAATGCCATCATTGACGCCTTGAATGGACGGAAAGGGAGCCGAATGGTGCGGCGATGACGAAGCAGACGATCGCCCTGGTCGACGACGACCGGAATATCCTGACATCCGTCGCCATGGCGCTGGAGGCCGAAGGCTTCGAAGTCAGGACCTACGCGGACGGCGAGGAGGCGCTCAGGGGCCTGACCAGCCGACCGCCCTCGCTCGCGGTGCTCGATATCAAAATGCCCCGCATGGACGGCATGGAGCTCCTGTCCCGGGTGCGCCAAAGCTCGTCGATTCCCGTGATCTTCCTGACTTCGAAGGATGATGAGCTGGACGAGTTGCTGGGCTTGCGCATGGGCGCCGACGATTACATCACGAAGCCCTTTTCGCAGCGCTTGCTGATCGAGCGCATCCGGGCGCTGCTGCGGCGCGAGCAGCACCGTCAGGGCACTATCGGCAGCGAGCCGGGCTCCGTTCTGGATCGCGGCGACCTCATGCTGGACGGCAGCAAGCATCTGTGCACCTGGAAGGGCAAGCCGGTACCGCTGACGGTGACCGAATTTCTGTTGATCAAGGCGCTGGCCCAGCGGCCGGGGCATGTAAAGAGCCGCAACCAGCTGATCGACGCGGCCTATGGCGAGCACATCTATGTCGACGACCGGACGATCGACAGCCATGTCAAGCGCGTGCGGCGCAAATTCAAGGAAGTGGACGACGGCTTCAACCAGATCGAGACGCTGTACGGGGCGGGATACCGCTACAAGGAGAGCTAGGCCGGCGAACGCCGGGAGGCCGATTTGACGCTGATTGCGACTGGGCGCACACCCAGGAACGATAGGGCGGCGCGGCCGATACTGTCCTCGGAGCGCGCCAAACAATTGGTCCGCGCCTCGCCGCTGACGCTCCGGATTCTCGCGGTCAACGTGCTCCCGCTGGCGATCCTTGCGGGCGGCCTCCTTTATCTTGGCCGCTATCAGGACAATCTCATCCAGTCGCATCTGGACGCGCTCAAGGCCGATGCGCGGCTGGTCGCCGGCATGGTGGCCGAGATGGGCGTCATCAGCGACAGCAATCAGCTCTACGCGCTGTCGCCTGGCCGTTCGCGCAGCGTAATCCGTCGGTGGGTTGACGCCACACAAGTCCGTACCCGGCTTTTCGATCCCGAGGGAAATCTGGTCGCCGACAGCCAACGTCTGATCGGGGTCAATGGCACCGTGATCGACGTCAGGGAGCTGCCCCCGCCGGACGGCTTTCGGACCAAGCTCGATCGGCTGGTCGATCAAGCGGCGCGCCGGCTCGACACCTGGCCCGGAAGAGAGAAGCTGCCGATCTATCAAGGTGACGATCAGGTCGCGGCGCCCGCTGCCAACCCGGATGTCGGCAAGGCGCTGCTGGGCGATGTCAGCGGGCGGGTTTGGCTCGACGCCGACGGCCATCTCAAGCTGACGGCAGCGGCGCCGGTGCAACACTTCAAGCTCGTTCTGGGCGCCGTGCTGCTCAATCGCGACGGCCGACCGATCGAGGATGCGATCCGGTCCACCCGCTTCGACATCTTCAAGATTTTCGGCGCGGCGCTTGGCATCACCGTGCTCTTGTCGCTCTACCTCGCCGGCGCGATCGGACGGCCGCTCCGCAGGCTCGCCCAGGCCGCCGAGCGCCTGAGGCTCGGCACCGGCGGCGTCGAGGACATTCCGGACTTCACCGCGCGCCGCGACGAAATCGGCGAGCTGTCGCTGGCGCTGCGGGAAATGACAGCGGCGCTTCGCGACCGCATGGACGCGATCGAACGCTTCGCCGCCGACGTGGCGCATGAGCTCAAGAACCCGCTTTCGTCGCTCGCCAGCGCGGTCGAGACCGTGGGGCGCGTGAACGATCCGGAGCAGCTGCGCCGGCTGCTGAACATCATTCGCGACGATGTTCAGCGTCTGGACCGGCTTATCAGCGACATCTCGAACGCCTCGCGGCTGGACGCCGAGCTTTCGCGCGCCGAGGCGCAGCCCGTCGATGTCGAGACCCTGCTCGCGACGCTCGCCGACATCCACCGCACGACGAACGAGAATCGGCAAGGGCGCGAACCGACGGTCGATATCAGGCTCCAGGCCCCCAAGGGACTCGTCGTCCGCGGCATCGAGAGCCGGCTCGGCCAGGTTTTCCAGAATCTGATCTCGAATGCCGTCTCCTTCTCACCGCCCGGCGGCACCGTCCGGGTCGCAGCCTCGCGCCAAGGTGGGGTCGTGACGGTGCTGGTCGAGGATGATGGCCCCGGCATCCCGCCAGGAAAGCTCGAGGCGATTTTCGGCCGCTTCTACAGCGAACGCCCATCCGGCGAGCAGTTTGGCACCCATTCGGGGCTGGGCCTCTCGATCGCCAAGCAGATCGTCGAGGCGCTCGGCGGCCGGATCCGTGCCGAAAATCGAACCGACGAGACCGGCACGCTCCTCGGCGCCCGCTTTATCGTGCAGCTGCCGGCCGCTTGAGCCTCGCCCCTGTTGTCTTGCGCAAGAGGTTGCGCCGGATCGAGGTAAGGTTAACGATGTGGGCCGATCGGCGGGATGCGCGCAAAGCGCAATACCCGGACGACCAAAAAGGGAGGGGAGACAATGAAGAGTCAGCTTCATACTTCGTCTGCGCTCATCATTCTGGCGCTTCTCGGCGCTGTTCCGGTCCATTCGGCGGTCGCGCAGGGCGCCGGCGACCAGGCGCCGGCGGCGAGCGGCAACCAACTTGAAGAGATCGTCGTCACGGCTCGGCGCACCGAGGAGAAGCTGCAGGTGACCCCGGTCGCGGTCTCCGCTCTCAGCCACCAGCAGCTCGACCGCCTGGATATCCAGGATACGTCCAAGATCATGCAGTTCGTGCCCAATCTCTATCTGGGTCAGGGCAGCGGCAGCAACACCAACGTCGCCATATCGATCCGCGGCATCGGCCAGCAGGATCCGCTGCTGACCGTGGACTCGCCGGTCGGCTTCTACGTAGACGGCGTCAGCCTCTCGCGCATCTCGGCGCTCAACTTCGATCTGGTCGATCTCGAGCGCGTCGAAGTGCTGCGCGGGCCCCAAGGCACGCTGTTCGGCCGCAACACCACCGGCGGTGCGGTGAGTCTGGTCACCAAATCCCCCGCGCCGGACTTCGGTCTGCAGGAGAAGATCGGCTGGGGTCAATATGAGGGCTGGTACACGCGGACCGAGCTCAATACCGGCGAACTCGGCCGCTCCGGTGTGCGGGCGATCCTCACTTTCCTCCACCGCGACCGCGACGGCTGGGTCGACAACCCGTACGCACCATCGGACCGGGATCCGGCCGCGCTACACAGCCTTGCCGCCTGGGCGAAGGTGGAGGGCGAATGGGACAAGCTGAAAGTCGACTATTCCTTCGAATGGGACCACATCGCCGGCCAGAACGAGGGGTTCACATTGGCGGCGATGACCCCGGCGAACATTGCATACTACAGCCAGTCGCCCCTTTATGGCGGCGACCCTCTGGTGCTGACCGGCAAACGGCGGGACCCGCTGCCGCTTTACCTGCCGCCTTTCCTGGCGCCCGAGCAGCATGACTTCATCATGGGTCACACGCTGGTCGGCGAATACGACCTGAACGACGAAGTCACGTTCAAATCGATCACCGGCTACCGCCGCTGGTTCGCGTCGTCGCGCACGCTCTACGGGCCCCATTTCCGTGGGCCGGTGATCTTTCCCGATCCCCGCTTCAATCCAACCACGGTGAACGGCGTGACCGTGGAGGACACGCCGCCCTTCGAGGCGCCGCAGGACACAGGCCAATACCAATGGTCACAGGAGCTGCAGGTGCTGGGCACGATCGACCGGTTCAAATACGTCGCGGGCCTGTTCTACTTCTATGAGCATGTGCACGAGGACAATCCGAATGAATTCACGATCGTACTCGGACCTCTCGGTCCCGTGGGACCCAGCTTCGCCACCGTGTTCACCCCCGAGCTCATCTATCGGGAGAACAGCTCGTCGTACGCCGGCTATGGTCAGGTTAGCTACACGCCACCCATTCTCGACGACAAGGTCGAGCTGACAGCCGGCGTGCGCTACACGATCGACCACCGCTCGATCGACGTATTCTACAATCAGGGCAATCCTTTCCTGCCCCCCGCTGCCGAGATCCAGAACCGAACCGGGCTGCACGACTTCTACAATTTCAACTATCTCGGCGAGGCCTCCTACAAATTCACCACCGACATCATGGGCTATATCCGCTTCAGCAGCGGCTATCGCGCGGGCGGCTTCAACGCGCGGCAGGCCGATCCCACCGTGCCCTTCAGCTTCGCGCCCGAAAAGGCAACCGCTTACGAGATCGGCGTCAAGAGCGAGTGGTTCGATCATCGGCTACGAGCGAACGCCGCGGCCTATTACACCGACTATGCCAATCTGCAGCTCCAGGAATATACCGGCGGAATCGGCACGACCTCCAACGCGAACGCCTATTACGAAGGCTTCGAGCTCGAGCTGCAGGCCTTGCCGACCAAGAATCTCTCGGTCGACGGCAGCGTGGGCTACGTCAACCCCGTCTATGAGCAATTTCCATATCTGGTCGCCAACGCGGCCGGCGTGCTGACGCAGACGAACATCGCCTCGATCGGCAAGTTCCCCTACGTGCCCGACTGGACGATCCATCTGGGCGTTCAATACACCTTCGACGACACGCCGTTCGGAACGCCGGCGATCCGCGCCGACTATTCGATGACCAGCGAGCGGTACTTCCACACCCAGAACCTGCCGCTCGCGGCGACAGGCGGCGCCAGCAACCCATTCAACAATGTCATCAAGGATCCGGGCCAGAACCTCGTCAGCATCCGCGCGATGCTGCAGGACATCCCCGTCCTCGACGGCAAGGCCCGGATGGAAGTCGAGGTCTATGGCGAGAACCTGCTGGATCAGGATCTGCGGGAATCGGCCATCGATTTCGGCGGGCTCGGCTTCGCCGGCATCTCTTACGGCATGCCGCGGAGCTTCGGCTTCGACGTCAAGGTCGATTACTGAGCCGGAACCTCGTCACCGCGTCGCGTTGACAGCCTGGGCGGCCACGCTCAGGCTGTTCGGCAATGGATACGGTTCATGCGACCTGCGTCGCGTTTGACGGCAGGGGCGTGCTTCTGCGCGGGCCGCCCGGCAGCGGCAAATCCGACTTGGCAGCCCGCGCCATCGAGTCGGGCGCGCGGCTCGTGGCCGATGATCGCGTGACGCTCGTGCGGCGCAGCGGTACTATCATCGCATCGGCGCCTCCTTCGATTCGTGGCATGATCGAGCTTCGTGGACTGGGAATCCTGCGCATCGACTCGGTAGAGGAAACGCCGGTCGCGCTTGTCGCCGATCTGGCCGCTCCACATGAGATCGAGCGCCTGCCCGAGCCCGCGCTCTGCGATATCCTGGGCATCGAGCTCCCTTTCATCAGGCTGGCGCCTTTCGAAGCTTCCGCGCTTGCCAAGCTCAGGCTTGCCCTCACGAACGCCGGCACACCCGACCGGTGGGTGCGATGAGCGGGGAGATACCGCGCCGCCGGTTCGTCATGGTGACCGGAATGTCCGGCGCAGGTCTCTCTACGACCATGAAATCACTGGAAGATCTGGGCTACGAGGCGCTCGACAATCTGCCGCTCTTCCTGTTCGACCTGCTGTTGCGGGAAGCCGAATCACGCGACCGGCCTCTTGCCGTCTCGATCGACAGCCGGACGCGGGATTTCAGCGCCGAGTCGCTACTTGGTCGCCTCAGCCGCCACCGAGATGACCCGGGAATCGCGCTCAGCCTCATTTTCGTCGATGCCAGCGACGATGTGCTGCTGCGCCGCTATACCGAGACGCGCCGCCGCCATCCGCTGGCGATCGGCCGGCCGGTCATCGACGGAATCCACAATGAGCGGGCGCTGCTGGAACCCGTGAAACTCACCAGCGACCTGGTCATCGACACTTCGGATCTGTCCATACATGATCTCAGGCGGATCGTGAGCGGCCATTTCGGGCTGGAGCGAACCCCCGATCTCGGGGTGTTCGTCACCTCCTTCTCCTACCGCAAGGGCCTGCCACGCGACGCGGACCTTGTGTTCGACGTCCGATTCTTGCGCAATCCGCACTGGGACCCCGCGCTCCGACCGTTTACGGGCCGGGACCCGCCGGTGGCCGGGTTCATCGAGGCGGATCCGGCGTTGACGCCCTTCATGGACCGGCTGACCGGATTTCTGGCGCCGCTTCTGCCGAGCTATCGGCAGGAGGGGAAGAGCTACCTCACCATTGGGATCGGCTGCACCGGTGGGCGGCATCGCTCGGTCTATGTCGCCGAGCGTCTCACCGCTTGGTTGAAAGGCCAGGGCACGAGGGTCAGCCTGGGACACCGGGACCTCGAAAGGCCGGAGAGCGAAGGATGACCGCAGCGCACGATCACCGGCACGACCATCGGCACACCCACGGCCATTCCAGCGAGAAGCGTGTCCTGCTCACCTTCGCGCTGATCACGATCTTCATGGCGGTCGAGGCGGTGGGAGGCTGGCTGTCGGGCTCTCTGACGCTGATGGCCGACGCAGGTCACATGTTGACCGATTCGGCGGCGCTGGCGCTGGCGCTGATGGCGCAGCGCGCGACGCGCCAGCCGATCGACGCGCTGATGTCCTACGGCCGCGACCGGTTCTCGGTGCTGGCGGCGCTGATCAACGGTCTCGGCCTGATCGCAATCGTCATCTGGATCGCCGTTGAGGCGATCCGTCGCCTCGTGACTCCGGAGCCGGTCCTGGCCGTTCCCATGCTCGCGATCGCGATCGCCGGGCTCGCCGTCAATTCCGGCGCCTTCTTCCTTCTCCATGGCGCCGATCGCGACAATCTCAACATCCACGCCGCCTTGCTGCATGTTTTGGGGGACATTCTCGCGTCGCTTGCTGCGGTCGTGGCGGCTCTGGTAATCCTCCTCACCGGATGGACGCCCGCCGACCCCATCCTCTCCACCATCGCCGGTGCTCTCATCTTGCGAAATGCCGTTTCCCTCGTCCGCCGTTCCTGGCACGTGCTGATGGAATCGACGCCAGAAGGGGTGAACGCCGAAGAAATCGAAGAATCGCTGGAAGCGCTCGACGGCGTGGCCGATATCCATCATCTCCACGCCTGGTCGCTCGTTCCGGGGAAGCCGCTGATCACACTGCACGCGCGAGTCGAGACCGGGCATGAGCCCGACGACGTGCTGGCCCGCATCAAGCAGGAGCTGGTCGCGCGCTACGGCATCGATCATTCCACCATCCAGATGGAGCGCAGCTGCCCCGATCCGGTCGAGCATCATGATGACGGCCATGGTCATGACGGCGATCACTCCGACCATGATCACGGGCAGCATGATCATGGTCACAGAATGGCTGCCTCATGATCGGTATCGTGCTCGTCACCCATGGCAATCTGGCCCGCGAGTTCCTGGCTGCGATGGAGCATGTCGTCGGCCCACAAGAGCAGGCGCGCGCGATCTCGATCGGCCCGGATGACGACATGGAGCAGCGGCGCGCCGAGATACTGGCGGCCGTGAGTGCCGTGGACACGGGCAACGGCGCGATCGTGCTGACCGATATGTTCGGCGGCACCCCCTCGAACCTCGCGATTTCGATCATGGACCGCGCAAAGGTCGAGGTGCTGGCGGGTGTCAACCTGCCGATGCTGATCAAGCTCGCGAGCGCCCGTCGGACGGAGAGCCTGGCCGACGCGGTCGCTCAGGCGCGCGATGCCGGGCGCAAATATATCAGCATCGCCTCCACACTCCTGACCGATCAGCCGTGAACGATTCGCTCCGCTGTTGCGCGACGATCGTGAACGAGCGCGGGCTGCACGCCCGGGCGGCGGCGAAGTTCGTCAAGCTGGCCGATAGTTTCGACGCCATGGTTACGGTGGAGCGCAACGGCACGGCCGTCGACGGCCGCTCGATCATGGGATTGATGATGCTGGCCGCCGGACCCGGCGCCGAGCTGCAGCTCTGCGCCACCGGAGCCCAGGCCGAGGCGGCGATCGCGGCGCTGTCGGACCTGATCGAGCGCGGCTTTGACGAGGGCCCCGCAGCCTAACCGGCCTTTTTACACAAAATTCACCATCGGCGCTCAGGGTTGCCGCAACGGGGGCCTCCTGTTAATCCTCCGCGGCCGGACGGCACCGGTACGAATCCAAGAGGAAATCATGGCCGAATCCGCGGACTACAAGGTTAAGGACATCTCTCTCGCCGATTGGGGCCGACGCGAGATCGCGATCGCTGAGACCGAGATGCCGGGCCTGATGGCGTTGCGCGAGGAGTTCGGCAGTTCGAAGCCCTTGAAGGGCGCGCGGGTTGCTGGCTCGCTTCATATGACGATTCAGACGGCCGTGCTGATCGAGACGCTCAAGGCTCTCGGCGCCGACGTGCGCTGGGCGTCCTGCAACATCTATTCGACGCAGGATCACGCGGCCGCGGCCATCGCCGCCACCGGGACCCCGGTCTTCGCGATCAAGGGCGAAAGCCTCAAGGATTACTGGGAGTATACGCATCGCATTTTCGAATGGCGCGACGGCGGCGTTCCCAACATGATCCTGGACGATGGAGGCGACGCGACTCTGCTGATCCATCTCGGTCTTCGAGCGGAGAACGGCGATGTCGCGTTTCTGGAAGGCGCGACGAATGAAGAGGAAGAGGTTCTCTTTTCGGCGATCAAGCGCCGCTTGAAAGAAAAGCCTGGCTTCTACAAAGCTTGCGCGACGTCGATCCGCGGCGTCACGGAAGAGACGACGACCGGCGTGCATCGCCTCTACGACATGCAGAAAGCCGGAACGCTGCTGTGGCCGGCGATCAACGTGAATGACAGCGTCACGAAGTCGAAATTCGACAATCTTTACGGTTGCCGCGAGAGCCTGGTTGACGGCATCCGGCGCGGCACCGACGTGATGATGGCGGGCAAGGTCGCTGTGGTTGCCGGCTTCGGCGACGTCGGCAAGGGCTCGGCCGCCTCGCTCCGTAATGCCGGGGCGCGCGTGATCGTCACCGAAGCCGACCCGATCTGCGCGCTCCAAGCAGCGATGGAAGGCTACCAGGTGGCGGCCATGGAGGACGTGGCGCCGGTCGGCGACATCTTCGTCACCGCAACCGGCAATGTCGACGTCATCACGCTCGATCATATGCGGGCGATGAAGGACCGCGCGATCGTCTGCAATATCGGCCACTTCGACAGCGAGATTCAGATCGACGCGCTGCGCAATTACAAATGGGAAGAGGTCAAGCCGCAGGTGGACGAGGTGCTCTTCCCCGACGGCAAGCGCCTGATCGTGCTGTCCAAGGGGCGACTGGTGAATCTGGGCAATGCCACAGGTCATCCGAGCTTCGTGATGAGCGCGTCCTTCACGAACCAGACGCTGGCTCAGATGGAGCTCTGGCAGAATGCGCAGAAATATGAGCGCAAGGTCTATGTCTTGCCCAAAGCGCTCGACGAGAAGGTGGCGCGCCTGCATCTGGCGAAGATCGGCGTCAAGCTGACCGAGCTGACCGATAAGCAGGCGAATTATCTCGGCGTGAAGAAGGCAGGTCCCTTCAAGCCGGACCATTACCGCTACTGATACGGGAATGACGGACGTGGCGCTGTTTGTCGATCGCGCTCTGTCAATTCGCCCCGGCGCAGGTTAGCCTGTGTCGGTGTTCAACACGCTCGAAACATCCGAGTCCCGGTCCGGCCAGGGGCCTCTGGAAAGGTTGACCGCGCGCTTCGGCAAAGGGCGTCGTCGAGAGGTGGTCGATGCGTTGAGCCTCCTGTCGGCGGCCGGCCCCTCGCCCTCTCTTGTGTGGTCCTCCGATGGCGCCTTCCATGCGTCCTCGGATGCCGCTAAGCTGCTGGAAATCGATAGAATATCCGGGCTGTATGATATCGAAGCCGCTTTCGACGAAGCGGATCGGCCCCTGTTCGCCCAGCAATTCACGGGGCTGCGCACCCGCGGGCAGCCCTTCGATATGACGGCGCGGCTTTCGTCGGGCGACACGATCGCTCTCGCCGGCCGTCGAGCAGGCCTGGGCGAGACGAGTTTCGATATTCTATGGCTTCGCGCCGGCCCGCCGGCGTCGGAGAAATCAGTGACCGCGGCGGCACAGGCTCTGGTTGCGCTTCTGGACGGAATGCCGGTGCCCGCCTGGCTGCGCAGCGCGGAACTCGATATCGTGTGGTGCAATCGAGCCTGCGCCGAATCGCTCGGAAAAACGCGAGACGCGATCGTCGGGGGCAGCAACGAGATCGCAGCCAACGTCCTCGACCGAAGCGGACGAGGGATTGCCGAAAAAGCGCGTGAACAAGGTAGGCCCTTGTCCGAAAGCCGCCATGTGGTGCTCGGGGGCGCGCGAAGGCTGCTCGAGATCACGGAGCACCCTTCGGAAAGCGGCAATTGCCCGGCTTTCGGCTACGCGCTCGACCGGACGCCTGTCGAGGAAATCCAGAACGAGCTGGAGCGGCACCTGTCCGCTCATGCCGAAGTGTTGGAGCAGCTGCGCAGCGCCATCGCGATTTTCGGCCCGGACATGCGGCTGAAGTTCTTCAACGGCGCCATGTGCGAGCTGTGGGGCCTCTCCGAGCAGTGGATGGCCGGCCATCCGACTCTGTCGGAAATGCTGGAACTGCTGCGCGAGCGACGGCAGCTGCCGGAACAGGCCGATTTCCGCCGCTACAAGCTCGACCAGATGGCGATGTTCACCTCGCTGATCGAGCCGCATCAGGAGCTGCTCTATCGGCCGGACGGCAGCATCGTCCGACTGCTGGTCGTCCCGCACCCGATGGGCGGGCTGATGTTCAGCTACGAGGATGTGACGAGTCGCCTGCAGCTCGAATCCAGCTACAACACGCTGATCGCCGTCCAGCGCGAGACTCTCGACAATCTTGCCGAGGGAATCGCGGTGTTCGGCGGCGATGGGCGGCTCGGGCTTTGGAACCCGCCCTTTGCCCAGATGTGGGGCCTCGATCCGGAGGCGCTGGAGGCGCGTCCGCATGTGAGCGACCTCGCGGCCAAGTTCGAGCTCTTCTTCGCTGGAACCGAGCAGGCGCATCTGGTGCGCGACATCGTCGTCGGTAACGCGCTCGACCGCACCCCCAGGCTCGGCCGGATCGGCCGGTCGGACGGCGTAATCTTCGAATATCGCAGCGTGCCGCTGCCCGACGGCGCAGTGCTCAACAGCTTCACCGACGTAACCGACAGCGACCGCGTCGAGCAGGCGCTGCGCGACCGCAACGACGCACTGCTCGCGGCCGATCAGCTGAAGCTCGACTTCCTGGCGAATGTCTCCTACCAGCTCCGCACGCCGCTCAACGCGATGATCGGCTTCACCGAGATCCTGACCAACCGCTATTTCGGCGAGCTCAATGACCGCCAGGCGGAATATGTCGATGGCGTGCTGCAAGCCGGTCGGCGGCTAGAAGCCCTGATCGACGCGATCCTCGACCTTTCCAGCATCGAGGCAGGCTATCTCCGGCTCGATGTCGATACGATCGATATCACGAAGATGATCGAGGATGTCCGCGCCATCACCGCCGAATGGGCGCAGCGCGAGCGCATCGAGCTGACGATCGACTGCCAGAAGGATGTAGGCCGGATCATCGGCGACGAGCGGCGCGTCAAACAGGTGCTTCTGAACCTGCTCGCCAACGCGATCAAGTTCACGCCGCCGGGCGGTTGGATCGAGCTTGCAGCCGAGTCACGCGGAGACGCCGTGGCCCTAATCGTGTCGGACAATGGGGTCGGAATTCCGGAGGAAGACCGCGAGCGGGTCTTTGCGCCCTTCGAGCGCGCGCGACGAAGCCACCCGAGAAGCGGCGCGGGAGTCGGTCTGGCGCTGGTCAAGCGCTTTGTCACGATGCATGGCGGCACCGTCGAGCTGCTGAGCGATCCCGACGCAGGCACGAAAGTGGTCTGTCTGCTGCCCCGTCGGCCGCCGGACCTGGCTGTGGCCGAGCCCGCTTAAGCTCAATCGACTTGGCCTAGTTTAACCTCCGCGGCGGGCTTCTCCTTGCGGAAGGACATTGCCAGCCGGACGACGTAGAGCAGCACCACGCCGGCGGCGACGATTTTGGTGCCCGGCTCGACGTACTTGGCGACCAGAAGATAATTCTGGCCGAGCGTGTAGCCGGCATAGCCGAGCCCCCCCATCCAGATCGTCGAACCCAGGGTCGAATAGACGAGGAACCGGCCGAGCGGCATGCGCGCGATGCCGGCCGGGATCGAGATCACCGCCCGGATTGCCGGGATCATGCGGCCGAAGAAGACCGAGGCGGCGCCGTGCCGCTCGAACCAGGCGAAGACCCGCTCGACCTCGTGCGGCGTCACCGTCATCCAGCGGCCGTAGCGGCGCGCCAGCTTCTCGACCCGCTTCTCGCCGAGAATGCGGCCACCGATATACCAGGGCATCTGGCCCGCCATCGTACCCAGCACCGCGAAGAAAATGACCCCGCCGAGTCCCAGATCCTGTCGGGCCGCGAGGTAGCCGCAGAACGGCATCACGACCTCGCTTGGAAGCGCGGGAAAGATGTTCTCCGTAAACAGCATCAGGAAAACGCCGAAATAGCCGAGCGCGCCGAACGTGTTTTCGAGCCATCCGATCATGCGGCGGGGATGCCTTTCGTGGTCGAGTATTCGAAATGGAGCGCCTCGCCCGGACGGGCCGCGGCGTACGCTCCATGCGCCGCGAGCGCAGCCTCGGCGAATCCGGTTAATATGAGCTTGAGCTTGCCCGGATAGGCGGCGATATCGCCGATTGCAAACACCCCAGGCAGGTTCGTCACGCAGCTCGCCGGGTCGACCGCGATATGGCCGTGGGAGAGCCCGAGGCCCCAATCGGCGATCGGGCCGAGCTCCATCGCGAGCCCGAAGAATGGCAGCAGCCTGTCGGCCTGCAAGAGCCGCTCCTCGCCATCCAATGTCGCAACGCGGACTCCGGTGAGTTCCCCGTCTCGTCCTTCGAGACCCGCCAGCTGATAGGGCACGATCATCTCGATCCTGCCTTGTTCCTCGAGATCGCGCATGCGGCGCACGCTGTCGGGCGCGGCGCGGAACTTGTCCCGGCGGTGGACGACCATGACACGATCCGCCACCGTCGCCAGCGACACCGCCCAGTCGACCGCGCTGTCGCCACCGCCGGCGATCACCACACGGCGGCCGGCGAAATCCTGCCGCCGCTTGACCAGATAGAAGACCGAGCGGTTCTCGTACTGCTCGAGTCCCTCGAGCGGCGGCCGATTGGGCCCGAAGGCCCCGGCGCCGCCGGCGATCACGACGGCCCGGCAATCGATCTCGAGTCCGGCCGACGTCCCGACACGCCAGCCGTCCTCGGTGCGGGTCAGGCCGGTCACCTGCTGGCTCAAATGGTAGGTCGGGTGGAAGGGCTTGGCCTGCTCAGCCAGCCTTTCTATCAAGGTCGCCGCCTCGATCTCCGGATAGGCGGGAATGTCGAAGATCGGCTTTTCCGGGTAGAGCGCCACGCATTGCCCGCCGATCGCCTCCAGCGTGTCGACCACGTGGCAGCGGAGCTTCAGCATGCCGCATTCGAACACGGCAAACAGCCCGACGGGCCCGGCGCCGACGATGACGACGTCGGTGTCGATGGGCTGGGCGGGCGGGTTCGCGTCGGGCATGGCGCGCCCCTTGTGTCCCATGCGCGGCCCGCAAGCAACCCTGGCGGATAGACGTCCATTCTTTCTCATTTCGTCATCCCCAGGCTTGACCCCGGGGATCCGCGTGGTTCAGCCAGCGAGGCACAAGACCTGGATGCCCGGATCAAGTCCCGGCATACAATCGGGAGGGAGGGTAGACCCGTGCCCATCTCCACGGTCATATCGTCTCGACATGGATACTTCGATCCGCATCCACCTCCCGGACAAAGCCGCGACCGAGGCGCTCGCCGCCCGCCTGGCGCCGTTGCTCGCGCCCGGTCACCTGATCGCGTTATTCGGCGATCTGGGGACGGGCAAGACAGCCTTCGCACGAGCGCTGATCCATGCCCTCGGCGCCGAAGAGGACGTGCCGAGCCCCACCTTCACGCTGCTGCAAACATACGACACGTCCAAGGGCATGGTCTGGCATTACGACCTGTATCGCATCGCCGCGCCGGACGAGCTGGTCGAGCTGGGCTGGGAGGAGTCACGGACGGGGATCGTCCTGATTGAATGGCCCGACCGGGCCGGAGCGCTATTGCCGGTCGATCGGCTGGACATTCTGTTCGCCTACGGCGCCTCGGAAGGCGCAAGGGATGCGACCCTTTGCCCGCAAGGCTCCTGGGGCATGCGTTCGGGGCTCCGCGCAGCTTTACAGGGACCCGACCAGGGCCAATAGTCCGGCCGCGAATTCTCCAGGCGACGGTCGTAGGGTTAAGACATGTCTCAGTTCAAGCCGGCCGCGGCGATGATTCTGGCTGCCGGACTCGGGGAGCGCATGCGACCCCTGACCCTCGAACGGCCGAAGCCGCTGCTGAGTGTGGGCGGCAAGGCGCTGATCGACTGGACGCTGGACCGTTTCGAGGCGGCCGGGCTCGGCCGGATCGTCGTCAATCTTCACTACAAGGGCGAGATGATTGAGCGGCACCTGGCTGGTCGCAACGTCCGACTCTCCTACGAGGCCGAGCGCTTGGAGACCGGCGGCGGTGTCGCCAAGGCGCTGCCTCTCTTAGGCGAACTGCCCTTTTACGTCGCGAACTCCGACACGATCTGGCTCGACGGTCCGACCCCGGCGCTGGACCGGTTGGCGGTGACCTGGGACGACGAGCGGATGGATGCGCTGCTGCTGCTGATGGCCGCGCCGCGCGCCGAGGATTATGACGGCGCCGGCGATTTCCTGATGGACCCGGCCGGCCGGCTGACCAAGCGCCCCGAGCGTCTGATCGCGCCCTATGTCTATGCCGGGCTGCAGATCGCATCGCCGCGGTTATTCCGCGAGCGACCCGACGGCGCGTTCGGCTTCATGCGGCTCTGGCTGCGCGCCCAGGAGGAAGGCCGCCTGTTCGGCCTAGTCCATGACGGCGCCTGGTTTCATGTCGGCACCCCCGACACCCTCGCCGCCACCGACTACCAGCTCGATCCGAGGAATGCGCGGTGGTTGGAGCGATAGACGAGCGCTGTCCGCGTTCAGCCGCGCAATCATTTCATAGGCCACATATGTTCTCTCTTTATTCCGAAGAATAAATCAAGAACACGCAACGGTGCTCCGCCGACGGCATCCCGCTACAATAGGGCATGTCGAATCGGGGTCAGCCGGGGCGGGTTTTCAATATTCCGGCCGGGGTCGCCTTCGCGGATGCGTTGGCGCGAGGATTGCTTTCCATGGCGGCAGGCGATCCGCTGGCGCTTGCCCGCATGACGCTGCTGCTGCCGACGCGGCGCGCGGCGCGGGCTGTGTCGGAGGCATTTCTGCGGGTGGCGGAGGGCGATGCGCTTCTGCTGCCGCGGATGTTCGCGCTGGCCGATCTGGACGAAGAGGCCGGCATCGCGGCATCGGCTTCGCTGCCGACCGCGATCGAGCGGCTGGACCGCACCTTGCAATTGGCGCGGCTCGTCGTCTCGGCCGGCGACCAATTCGCGGCGACGCCGGAGCAGGCGCTGAAACTGGCCCAGTCGCTCTCTGGTCTGATCGACGAAGTGCAGACGGAGGGCATCGACTTCGCCAAGCTCGCCGAGCTCGCGCCCGAGGAATTCGCCGGTCATTGGCAGGAAACGCTTAAGTTCCTGCGCATCGTAACCGAGGTTTGGCCGGCGCATTTGGAAGAGGAAGGACTCGTTGATCCGGTCCACCGCAGGATCCTGGCGTTGGAGGCGCGCCGCGAGGCCTGGGCTCGCAACCCGCCCGCCGATCCGGTAATCGCGGCGGGTTTCGTCAATGCCGACCCTGCGCTGTCGGACCTCATCGGCGTGATCACGCGGCTGCCGCGGGGCGTCCTTGTGCTGCCCGGGCTCGATCTCGACCTCGACAATGAAGCCTGGGATGCGATCGAGCCCACTCATCCGCAATTCGGGCTGAAGGCGCTGATCGGGCGGATCGGAATCGACCGGGATCAGGTCCGGCCCTGGTCGGACGTTGATGCCGTCGAGCTCAGCCGAACCGGTCGCGCGCGGTTGCTCGCCGAGGCGCTGCGCCCGGCCGAGACGACCGAGCGTTGGCGCACGATGGCGCGGCCACCGCAAGATGCGCTCGACGGGCTGGCGCTGCTCGAATGCGAGACCGCGGGCGAAGAGGCCGAAGCGATCGCCCTCGCCATGCGGCGCACGCTCGAGAGCCCCGGCCGCACCGCGGCGCTGGTAACTCCCGATCGGGGGCTGGCGCGGCGCGTCGCCGCCGCGCTCCGTCGCTGGGGCGTGGAAGTCGACGATTCGGCCGGCCGGCCGCTCTCCGAGACCCCCGTCGGCATCTTCCTCGAGCTCGTCATTCAGGCCGCCGTCACCGATTTCGCGCCGCGGCCGCTGCTCGCCTTGCTGAAACACCCAATGGCCGCCTGCGGTCGCGAGCCCGAAGCGCTCCGCAGGCTGGCGCGTTCGCTCGAACGCGCCGCGCTCCGCGGGCCGCGGCCGGCGCCAGGGCTGGAGGGACTCGCAACCGCGCTTGGACGAGTCGAGGCCCGTGCGTTTGACGGCGGCCCGGCGGAGAAGGACGAATTGCTGGGCTGGGTCGCCGATCTCGCGCAGCGCGTCAGACCGCTCACGAAAATCATAGCGGCCAAGGGGGGCACGCTTGCCGATCTGGTTCTAGCCCATGGCGAGGCTGCGGAGGCGCTTGCCGAGACGCCGCGCGTTGCGGGCCCGTTCCGTCTCTGGCGCGGTCAGGATGGCGAGGCGGCGGCCGAGCTGCTCGCCAAGCTGGCGGGACCGGCAAGCGCCGCCTTTCCCGCTCTCGCGGCGGACGCCTATCTGGCTGCGCTCGGGCTGCTGATGAGCGGCATCACCATCCGCCCGCTCTACGGCGCCCATCCGCGGCTCAGCATCTGGGGGCTGATCGAGGCCAGGCTGCAGCAGGCCGACCTCACGATACTGTCCGGCCTGAATGAGGGTGTGTGGCCGCCGCTGCCGGGGGACGAGCCCTGGATGTCGCGACCGATGCGAGCGAAATTCGGCCTGCCTCCGCTGGAGACGCGGATCGGGCTGGCGGCTCAGGATTTCCTGCTCGCCGCCTCCGGTCCCGACGTGCTGCTGACCCGCGCCAAGCGCGCGGAGGGCGCGCCCACGGTGCGGGCCCGCTTCCTGTCGCGGCTGGAAACCATGCTGGGCGCCTTCGGCCTGTCCATCCCGCGCGCGGAGGCCGCCATGTTTACGGCCTGGGCCGAGGCGATCGACCGACCGCAGGCGATCCAGCCTTGCCGCCCGCCGCTGCCCAAGCCGCCGCTCCGTGCCCGCCCGCGCAAGCTGTCGGTGACGGCGGTCGAGACCTGGATGCGTGACCCCTACGCGCTCTATGCGCGCCATATCCTGAAGCTCAGGCCGCTCGACCCGATCGATTCCGATCCCGGCGCCGCCGAGCGCGGCAATTTCATTCATGAGGCGCTTCACCGCTTCATCAGCGAAGCGGGCGCGAACCTTGACGAGCGCGACCTCCTGGCCGCCGGCCGCGCGGTCTTCGGCGAGGCGATCGCCCATCCGTCGGTCGCAGCCTTCTGGTGGCCGCGTTTCGAGCGCATCGCGCGCTGGTTCCTGGAGGCGTTCGAGCGGCCGCGCCGCCGGGCCGGGATCACGCCGCTCGCAACCGAGGTCCCTGGAAGCCTGGAACTCGCCGGACCAGGGGGGCCCTTCACGCTTACCGCCAAGGCCGACCGGATCGACCGACTGTCGGACGGCAGTCTTTCGATCCTCGATTACAAGACCGGGCGTGTTCCGAAGACGGACGAGGTTTCCTGGGGCCTGGCGCCGCAGCTGCCGCTCGAAGCGGCCATTGCCGAGTTCGGCGGTTTTGCGGGCGTGCCGCGGGGCGAGACCGCCGAGTTGACCTTCCTGAAGCTGACCGGCGGTAATCCGCCCGGCGAGATCTTTTCAGCATTGGGCGGCATCGACATTCATGACGAGGTGCGGGCCGCGCGCGACGGGCTGCTGCGCCTCATCATGTTGTTCGACAATCCGGCAACGCCCTATCCCGCCAAGCCGCGCCCCGAACATGCCCGCGGCGGTGACTATGACCATCTGGCGCGGATCGGCGAATGGGCTCCCGACACGTCGGAGGATTTGGCGTGAACGACCAGGGCGCGCTCCAGCGCACGGCCCAGCATCGTGCCTCCGATCCGGCCACCAGCGTCTGGGTCGACGCGTCGGCCGGCACCGGCAAGACCAAGGTGCTGACCGATCGGGTGCTGAGGCTGCTGCTGGACGGAACCGAGCCGCGGAAAATCCTCTGCATCACCTTTACCCGCGCGGCCGCCGCCGAAATGTCCAATCGTATCGTCGAGGCGCTCGGCGAATGGGCTGTCATCGCGGATGCCGAGCTGGACCGGTCGCTGACCGAGCTCACCGGCGGCAGGCCGAACGACCCGATACGGTCGCGGGCCCGCCAGCTCTTCGCGCGGATCGTAGACGCCCAGCCTGCGCTGCGCATCCAGACGATCCACGCCTTCTGCCAATCGGTGCTGCGCCGCTTCCCGGTCGAGGCAAGCCTGGCGCCGCATTTCGAACTGATCGACGACCGCACCGGCGGCGAGATGTTGGCCGAAGCGCAGCGCGACCTGCTGGTCGAGGCAGGCCTCAGGCCGGCCGAGCCGCTCGGCCGGGCGCTCGCGGTTCTGGTCGAGCATATGAATGAGCAGCGCTTCGGCGAGCTGATGCAGGCCGTGGTCGCCGCCCGGCGAGGGATCGCCGATGCGTTGGAGGCGCATCACGGCACGGCGATGCTCGTTGCGGCGATGCGCCGGAAGCTCGGCCTCGCGACCGACGATAGCCCCGAATCGATCCTCGCGGCTGCTTGCAGGGGCGGCATCGACGCCGAAGGGCTGCGCCTCGCCTGCGCCCGGCTGTCCGAGGGCAGCGATACGGACCGCAGGCGCGGCCGAGCGATCGCCGCTTGGCTCGACAGTGTCGATCGGCCAGCCGGTTGGGAGGGCTATGTCGCGGCCTTCCTCACCGAGAAGGGCGAGCCCAACCGATCCTTCGCGCGCACCAAGGCGCATCAGGACATGGCGCCGATCTTGGATGCGGAAGCCGACCGCGTGGCGCGCATCTGCGAAAGGCTGAGGGCTGCGAAGACCGCGCGCGCGACCGAGGCGCTGCTGGTCGCAGCCGACGCGCTGCTCTCCCGCTACGAGGCCGCCAAGCGCGCCCGCGCGCTGCTCGACTATGACGATCTGGTGGAGAAAACCCGGCAGCTGCTGGAAAGCCCCGAGCGGGCCGCCTGGGTGTTGTTCAAGCTCGATGGCGGCATCGACCACATCCTGCTCGACGAGGCGCAGGATACGAACCCCGAGCAATGGCGGATCGTCCAGGCGCTGGCGGCGGAGTTCTTCTCGGGCGAGGGCGCTCGGGAGAGCGACCGCACCATCTTCGTGGTCGGCGACGAGAAGCAGTCGATCTACAGCTTCCAAGGCGCCGACCCAGCCGCGCTGGGGCGGTTGAAGCGTTATTTCGAGCGGCGCATCGAGGAGGCGGAGGGCGGATTTGAGGATGTCAATCTCACGATCTCCTACCGCTCGACCGAGCCCATTCTGACGCTGGTCGATCACGTTTTCGCGGACCCGATCGCGCGAGAGGGGGTCGTGAGCGATTCCGGGATCGAAATCCAGCATAGAGCCAAGCGCATCGGCCATGGCGGTCTGGTCGAGCTGTGGCCGCCCTTCACGCCGAGCGAAAGCCAGGAAATCCTCGAGCCGTGGCCGGCGCCGGCGGCCGCTCCGCCGTTGGGCGATCCGCAAACGGAGCTCGCCGAGCATATCGCCGAGACGATCAAAAGCTGGATCGATCGCGCTGAACTCCTGCCGGGGCAGGGACGTGCCGTCACAGCGGGCGATGTCATGGTTCTGGTGCGGCGGCGGACCCGCTTCGTCGACCCGATGGTCCGCGCGCTTAAGACGCGCGGCGTGGCGGTCGCCGGCGTGGACCGGCTGGCGTTGACGGGACCGCTGGCGGTCAGGGACCTGATGGCGCTCGGCCGATTCCTGCTGCTGCCCGAGGACGACCTCAATCTCGCGGCGCTCTTGAAAAGTCCGCTCATCGGAATTGCCGAGGACGAGCTGTTCCTGCTCGCCCATAGTCGGACGGGAAGCCTGTGGAACGCGCTTTCCATGGCGGCCGAACGCGACCTCCTGTTCGAGCCGGTGCGCGCCTGGCTCGCTGGCCTTCTGGCCACGGTCGATTTCAATCGGCCATTCGAGCTTTTCGCAGGTGTGCTGGCTATGCCCTGCCCTGGCGATCCTACAGGCAGCGGCAAACGCGCGCTTTGGCGGCGGCTCGGTCCCGATTCGCTCGACCCGCTGGACGAGTTCCTCTCGGCGGCGCTCGAATTCGAGCGCCGCCACCCCCCCACGCTCGAGGGCTTCATCGGCTGGCTGGAAACGAGCGAAGCGGAGATCAAGCGCGAGCTCGCCAATCGCGGCGACGCGGTCAGGATCGTTACGGTCCACGGCGCCAAAGGACTCCAGGCGCCGATCGTCTTCCTGCCCGATACGATCCAGCTCCCACGCCCATCCAACGGGCCGCAGCTGCTTTGGAGCGAAGACGGCGATAACCGCAGAATCCCCTACTGGGTTCCGCGAGCCGACATTCGTCCGACCTTTTGCACCCGACTCGCCGAAGCCGCGCGGATAAAGACCGACCAGGAATATCGGCGGCTGCTGTATGTGGCGCTCACCCGCGCCCAGGACCGGCTCTATATCGCCGGCTGGACCGGTCCACGGAGCCCGACTGCCGGCCACTGGCACGGGCTGGTCGAGGCGGGGATGCGCGCGGCCGGCGCGATCGAGATCGAGATCGAGAACGGGAAAGGAAAGATCCTGCGGATCGAGCAACCGCAGACCAGGCCAGTTGCGCGAGCGGTTTCCGCGTTCCCGTCTGCGACCGCCCCGGCGCTCCCGGATTGGGCGCGGCGGCCCGCGCCCAAGGAGCCCCGGCCGACGCGTCCGCTGACGCCGTCTCGATTGGAGACTCCGGGGGCCGAGGAGCCCGCGGCGCCGTCGCCCGCCTCGGCCGAGGATGCCCGACGTTTCCGGCGCGGCCGGGCGATGCACAGGCTGCTGCAGGTCCTGCCGGACCTGGCGGTCGATGAAAGGGCGGCCGGCGGGGCGCGGCTACTGGCGGAATTCGCGCCCGACGAGCGGGAGGCGATGCTTGCCGAGGCGTTGGCGGTGATCGACGACCCCGCCTGCGCCGCCTTCTTCGGACCCTCATCACGCGCCGAAGTCCCGATCGTCGGCCGGATCGGCGCGCGCGGCATATCGGGGCAGATCGATCGGTTGCTCGTCGAGCCGCAGCGCGTGACGATCGTCGATTTCAAAAGCGGCCGCGCCCCGCCGGGCGGCGCCGACACCGTGCCGTCAACCTATCTCGCGCAGATGGCGGCCTACCGCGCGGTTCTCCGTCAGATCTATCCCGACCGCGAGATCGCAATGGTCCTCGTCTGGACCGACGGCCCCAGGGTCGACCGAATCCCATCCGACGCGCTCGATCCATTCGAGGAATATCTGCTGGCCGTCCCGGCCTGATCTCAGTGGTGGTGATAGTCGCCCGCGTAGCTGTTGGACGAGACCGAAGCGCTGCCCGGCGGGATGCCGATCACCGCCATCTGCCCGGCATTCGACTCGTCCTGCAGCAGCGTCGTCTCGCTGTGAGCGACTGTGTTGGCGTCGCTCTGGCTGAAATCGAAGATTTCGCTCAGAAGGCTCTGCTGCGAAGCCGGGTTGGTAATCGTCACGCCATTGAACTGCGCCGCGCCGTGATGCCCGCCATGATCCTGGTCGCGGAAATCGAGCAGCGTGATCGAAGTCGCCGACGATGACGGATTTTTGAGCGACGTGCTGCCGAAGGTGATCAAGAGATCGTTGTTTTCGTCCGACTCAGAGTGAGAATAGGCCGAGTGGACGTAGGTGAAGGTCACCGTGCCCATATTGGCCACGCTGCCCGAGTTATCAGTCGCGTTGAACACGCCCGACAACATCAGGCGGTCGCCCTGGGCCATGCTGAAGTCGGTGATCACCGTCCCACCGGTCGACCCGCCGAACCAGAATTTGTCCACACCGGAGCCGCCTGTAATGACGACGGTGCCGAGCGCCGCAGCATTGGCGCCTGTCCCGCCCTGCAGGATGAACATGTCGTTGCCGCCGCCGCCGGAGATTTGCTGAGCGTTGGCGTCCGTCGACTTCAGATGGAGAGGATCGGTGACGTTCGGCTGCTGCCCATGCGTATTGATCAGCACGGTGTCGTTGCCGGAGCCGGTGCTGACGGAGTCGTTTCCGTTTCCCGTCACGATCATGTCGGCGCCGCTGCCGCCCCGGATCGCGTTACCGATACCGTTGCCGCCGACGATCGTATCGCCGCCGTCTCCACCGTAGAGCGCATTGCTGTTGCCGTTCGGGCCGTTGACCACGTCGCCCGCGCCGTCCCCTGAGACGATTACGTTGTCATTGCCGGTAGTCATCGTCAGCCTGTCGCCATTGCCGTTGCCGCTGAACAGCGCATTGTGGTCGCCGGAGCTGAGGCTGATGAAATCGCCGGCTCCGTCGCCGGCGTAGAGCAGATTGCCGTTTCCCGACGCGAACAGCACGAAGTCCCCGGCACCGTCGCCGGCCTGCAGCACGTTGTTGTTGCCGTTGCCGAACAGCAGGAAATCCCCGGCGCCATCGCCGACCTGGATCAGATTGCCGTTGCCGCCGCCGTTCGACAGAAAATCGCCGGTGCCGTCACCGGCGATCATCGTGTTCTGATTGCCGGAGCCGATGCTGAGATTGTCGGCATTGCCGCCGCCGGCTTGGAGCATATTGTCGTTGCCGGAGCCGATCTGGAGCACGTCGCCGTCGCCCTTGCCGACTTTGACCGAGCTCTCGTTGCCTGTCGCAATATTGACGGAATCGCCCTGACCGTCGCCGAGTTGAAATGTGCTGCAGGTGTCGGTGGCGTCGTTGATGCTGTCGGACGCGCCGTTGCCGGCGATTAGCAGGTCGTTGGTGCTGCTCACGACGTTGATTGCCGCGGCGTTTCCGTTGCCCAGATGGACCGTGTCCTGGCTATCGGTATTGATAGTGACGGTCGCGTTCGCGCCGTCGCCGATCACCAGGGTGTCGTAGCTGCCGGTCTGAAGGCTGATCTGGTCGTTCGCGCCCGTTCCCAGTACCGCCTGCGCGTGACTGCTATTGGCCGCCACCGTGATGGTCTGGTTGTCGGTGTTGCTTGCCGTCGGGCTCGTCCAGTTCCCGGGCGCAGAAATGCCCGTCGCGCCGCTGCCGTCTGGTCCACAATTGTCCGCTGGAGCGCCCGGAACCCCTCCGCCGGGCGGAATAGGCGGACAAGAGCTCCCTTGCGGATTGCCGGATTCGCCGCCGCAGCCTGATTCACCGCCCGAGCCACTGCACCCCGACTCGCCTCCACTTCCCGAATCGCCCCCGCAAGATGAGCCGGACTCGCCGCCCGAGCCGCAGTTGGCCTGGTTCTCGCCGAAATCGGTGCCTGATTCACCGCCGGAGGAAGAGCCCGAGCCTGGACCGGAGCTCGACCCGCAGGCGCTCCCTATCTGCCGCCCCGACTCCAGGCTGTACGACCACTGCGTGTGATTCGCGCTCCAGACGATTTCGGAATTGCCCTGCTGGCTGCCATTCTGCTTCTGCCAACTGGTCATTACACCCCTCCAGATTTCGCGATGGGCACGGTGCATTCCACCGGCGATCGTCGGGAGAGATCACGCCAGCCTTAAAGGAGTTGTTAGGAAATAGAGCAAACCGCCTCAAATATTCCGAGAATTGATAGCTTCGGATTCAATCTTCGCGAGCGATGCGGGCCGCCAGGAGGAACGGACATGGCTGCTCCGCCGGCAGGCTCGCTTGACCGCCAGGCGCCCCCACCATACTTCTCAACCAAGAGGGCGATGCGCGTGCGCGCCCGGACCCGAGGAGCTATTCCGTGACCACCACTGTTACAGACGACACCTTCGAGACCGCGGTCCTGAAATCGGACCGGCCGGTTCTGGTCGATTTTTGGGCTGAGTGGTGCGCGCCGTGTCGTGCAATCGCGCCGATTCTCGAAGATGTTCAGCGCGACAAGGGCGATAAGCTTACGGTCGCGAAGCTCAACATCGACGACAATCCGGGTGTGCCGACCAAGTATGGCGTGCGCGGAATCCCGACATTGATGCTGTTCAAAGGCGGCCAGCTCGCCGCCACCAAGATCGGCGCGCTCCCGAAGGGCGCGCTTTACGACTGGATCGATTCGGTCCTCTGACCGCCGGTCCAATACGATAAGGAGACCGGTCGCTTCGCGCCGGTCTCCTCGTATCCCTCAATCCTGACGGATTGCGTTAGCCCGGATGGGCGGCCTTGAAGGCCTTCAGCTGATCGTTGAAGTTCGAGGCCAGCTTCTGCATCTGATCGACAGCCTTGTTGTGCTTAGTATCGGCGTCGGCTGCGTGCGAGAAATCGAGGCACTTCAGGAAATCGTCGGTGTCGGCCAGGAACTTCTTGACTGAGTCCTGGGCAGTTTTCATCTCGTCGAGCGACGCAGATGCGCCGTTCGGTACGGCCGGGGCCGTTGGCAGTGCGCATTCCGCCGCAAAAGCATGCGAAGCGAATAAAAGACCAGCGACGAAAGTCAGACTCCTCAACATATCGGCTCCTCCGATTTCCCTTCTAGATAGCGCGCAAGCTGTTCCAGCTCGCCGAGGAGCCCGCAGTTTGACCTTTACCCTTTAATGATTGGTATATTCCGTCCGGATCCGAGTTGAGGTCGATTCATTTAAAATTTCCCGCGATATACGGCCTGTAAATAATTACCGCCAACAATGCCGCCCGATCCAAGTGGAGGGAGCGCCAAATGTTTGGCTTCAAGACCGGGCTCGACGGCAAGGGAGCGGGACGCGGATTCTGGACGATTGGACGCAAGGTTACTTGCACGACCGTTCTGCCCGTCGTCCTGGGCTTCGCCATCATCATCGTCCTTAATGTGCGCGAGCAGCGGCAGGCGATGATCGATGTTTCCGACCGGGCTGACGTCCGTGCGACCGAGCTTCTGGCGACGACCATGTCGGCGGCGGTGCGCTACGCACAGGAAGACGCCATCCACGACGCCTATGCCGATGCTGTCGCGGGCTCGAGCGCCGCCAACGTGCTCGTCCGCGACAAGACCGGCAAGGAACTCAGCAGCTACGCCTCCAAGGATCTCCCGAAGGCGGACCTCTCTCGCCTGTCCGGCACCGTTACGAAGACCCAGATCGTCGCGGGTGACGATCATCTCGTCGTTACCGTCCCGGTCACCGCGGGCGGCAACAAGGATGTCGTCGGCTCGCTGACCATCGCCTGGAGCCGCGCGCCGCTGCTCGATCAGATCTGGGCCGGCGTCTCGGTGAGTCTCGAAGTCGCGGTCGCGATCCTCGCCGGCCTGATCGGCCTGCTCGCCTACCTGTTGCACCGGACGATGAGCAAACCGCTGACTCGCCTCAACACCGCCATGACCGGCCTCGCCGCCGGCGACCTCACCGTGCATGTGCCGGAGTCGACCCGCAAGGACGAGATCGGCGCCATGGAACGCGCGGTGAAGGTGTTCAAGGACAACGCGCTCGAGGTGAAGCGTCTGGAAGAGGCGCAGGCCGCCCGCGACGCCACGGCGGCGGCCGAGAAACGCGCCGCGATGGCCCGGCTCGCCGACCAGTTCAACTCCTCCGTCAAAGAAGTGGTGGCGGAAGTCTCCCAGGCGGCCGAGGATCTGCATTCCAGCGCCGAGACGCTGTCGGCCTCGGCCGAGCGCGGTCGCAATGAATCGGCCGTTGTCGCCTCGGCGACGGTCCAGGCCTCGACCAACGTGTCGTCGGTCGCCCAGGCCGCGGTGCTGCTTTCCGAATCGCTCGACCGGATCAGCGAGCAGGTCGCGAATTCCGCCAAGATCGCCCAGGGCGCCTACGAGACCGCCGGCCGAACCAACACGACTGTCCAGTCGCTGGCCCAAGGGGCGCAGAATATCGGCGACGTGGTGCGCGTGATCAGCGATATCGCGAGCCAGACCAATCTTCTAGCACTGAACGCGACGATCGAGGCCGCCCGCGCGGGCGATGCCGGCCGCGGCTTCGCGGTTGTCGCGAGCGAGGTCAAGAGCCTCGCCAACCAGACCGCCCGCGCCACGGAAGAGATCAGCGCCCAGATCGCGGCCATGCAAGGCTCGACCAACGAGGCCGTCAACGCGATCATCGCGATCAGCCAGACGATCGAGGAGATGAACAAGATTGCGACCATGGTCGCCGAGGCCGTCGGCGAGCAGCTCGCGCAAACCCGCGAGATCGTCTCGAACGTCCAGCAGGCCTCTGTCGGCACCCAGGAAGTCGCCAACAGCATCGACACCGTCGACCGCGCCTCGCAGGAAACCGGGGCTTCGGCTCAGCAGGTGCTGGATTCGGCTTCGCTGCTGTCGCGCCGTTTCGCGACGCTCGCCGATCAGGTCGAGAAGTTCCTGGCCGAGGTTCGGGCGGCCTAAGCCGCCCAATCCTCCCGTCTGAGCCCGAGGACCGTCAGCTCTGCCTCGTTGAGCGGCGAGTCCCCGACCAGGAAGAATTCGTCCAGTTGAGGCGGCGCGACCGACGTCCCGGACAGCATGGCATGAACCTGGCCGCGGTGATGGATCTGGTGCACGAAGAGATGCGCCAGCACATGTCCGACGCGCTCCGGCGGAACCGGCCGTTCGCGTTTCAGCTCCACCAGCCGATCGAGATCGGGCTCGGTCAAACGATCGCAGAACCGAACGAGCTTCTGGTCGCTCTCCATTTGGGCTCGGGCCAAGTCGGGCAGTTTCGGGAAGTCCTCGACGGGTCGGAAGACAGAGCGGCCGCGGCCTCCCCCCTCGACAGCATCGATGTAGTACCAATCGACGATCAATATGTGGTGGAGCGTCAGCCTGAGGGATGGGAAAAAGCTGATCCGCGGGGCTTCCAACTCGTCGGGCCGCAGGCCCTTGAGAGCTTCGATCAGCCGGTAATTCGACCAGGCGTTGTTCCGCGCCATGCCGCGAAAATGGTCGAGGAGATCCATCGCTGCCCCCTTGGAATGCCGGGCGAAAGCGTCGCATTGCGAAACGCGTGCCGCCATACGACCTTACACGTATGAACGAACATATCGAAGGCGGGCCCGCGCGTCGGGCAGCGCTGACCGAAGACCTAGCGGCCAGGACCGGCATCGACGAGGCGATGATCGACCGCCTGGTGCGGACTTTCTACGACCGCGTGCGGGCCGATCCGCTGCTGGCGCCTATCTTCGCCGCCAAGATCACCGATTGGGAGCCGCATCTCCAGCGCATGTGCGCATTCTGGTCGTCTGTAGCGCTGATGACGGGTCGCTATCACGGCCAGCCGATGCGGATGCACGCGCCATTGCCGGTCGATGCGCCCCATTTCGACCGCTGGCTGGACCTGTTCGAGACGACGGCGCGCGAAATCTGCCCGCCGGTCGCCGCAGCCCATTTCATCGAGCGCGCTCATCGGATCGCCGACAGCTTGGAACTCGGCATCAATGCCGGGCGAGGCAGTCTCCCCAAAGGTCCGGGGCCCAGCCGGCGGCGACCCGTCGCCGCCCGACCTCAATCGCTGCGACCGAATGCGGCGACCAGCTCGACATGAGTCGTCCAGGGAAACTGGTCGACGGGAGTCACATCGTCCAACCGGTAGCCGCCGGCGACCATGATGGCCGCATCGCGCGCGAATGTCCCTGGGTTGCAGGAGACTGCCGCCACCCTCGCAATCGTCGACTGCGCGATCTGTCGGCACTGCGCCTCGGCGCCGGCGCGCGGCGGATCGACGATCGCCGCGGTGAATCGGTTGAGCTCCGATGCTGTGAGCGGATCGCGGAACAGATCTCGCCGCGTTGCCGCGATGCGCTTTGAGAGGCCGTTCGCTCGAATCGCCCCGCTGAGTGCTCCGATCGCTTCGGCGTCGCCGTCATAGGCGGCAATCCGGCTTCGCGCCGATGCCGGCAGCGCAAAGGTGCCGAGACCCGAGAAAAGATCGACGATCGTATCCCCTGCGTCCAAAGCGCGGAGGACGAGCCGCGTCAGCGCAGCCTCGCCTTCCGCGCTCGGCTGCAAAAACGCGCCCGGCGGCAGCGCGACCGAATAACCCCCAAGCATGACCATGGGCGCGCGGCGCGCCGAGATCGGCTCGGCGTCGCGATGCGCGGCGGGCTTCCATGCAATGCGCGCGAGATCGTGCGCTTCCGCGAAGGATGCGAGCGCTTCCCGTTCGACGAGCGACAGCTCGCGGCGGCGTATGATCGTGATCTCGATCCCGCTGTCGGTCAGGCTCATGCCGAGATCACTCGACTCGCCGCGCTCCAGAATGCGCGCCAGCAGCGCCCGAAGCGGCGCAACAAGAGCCACAAGCTCGGGTCGCAGGACAGGACACTCGGCGAGGTCGATCAGCCGATGACTCGCGCGTTCGGCGAAGCCCAGCACGACGCCGGCGTCGATTCGCTTGCCGGCCAAAGTTGCGCGACGGCGGCTGCCGGGCGGGATCGCGACCGTGTCAGCAACCGGCGCGTCGGACAGTCCCGCGCGGCGCAACGCCTCCTGGACGCGCTCGCGCTTCCACGCGGCCGCCGCGGTAGGATCGAGATGTTGAAACGCGCAGCCGCCACAGCGGCCGAAGTGCCGGCAACGAGGCGCGATCCGCGCCGGTCCAGGCGACAGCAGCTCGACCAGAGCCGCGCTCTTTCCTCCGATTTCAACCCGCGCCAGGTCGCCAGGCGTGGTGAAGGGAATATGCAACCGACCGGAGGCGCCCTCCGCTATTCCATCACCCAGGCCGCCCAGCCGGTCGATCGTGACCGTTTCGATCGCCATCAATCGACCGCGAGCGTCAAAGATTTGAGGTAAGCGCTCTCGGGCAGCATCGGATGAATGGGATGATCGGGACCTGCGCCGGCCTGCCGTAGAATTCGGCCGCTTCGCCCCGCATCGGCCAAGCCCTGAGCCACTGCCTCGCCGAACGGCACCGGCTCGACATTGTGGCTGCAGGAGGCGGCGAATAGGATGCCGCGCGGCGCCGCCAGGGTCGCGGCGAGCCGCACGAGCTTGCGATAGCCGCGCAACGCCGCCGGCACTTCCTTGCGCGATTTGGCGAAAGCCGGCGGATCGACAATCACGATTTCGAAGCGCTGTCCCTCGGCTCGAAGCGCCTCCAGAGCGTCGAAGACGTCCAGGCGGCGAACGGCGCAGCGGTCCGCCACATGGTTGAGCCGCGCCGATTCCATCGCGGCGTCGAGCGCGGCTTGCGATCGGTCGAGCATCAGCACCGACCTGGCGCCCATGAAGGCCGCGAGCACGCCGAAGCCGCCGCCGTAACAATAGGCGTCAAGCACGCGCGCATCCCGCGCGAAGCGCGCGACGAAGGCGCGACTGTCACGCTGGTCGTAGAACCAGCCGGTCTTTTGCCCTTCGAGCGGATGGACGAGAAAGCGCGCGCCATTCTCGACGATCTCGACGCTGTCGCCGATCATGCCCGCCGCCAGCCGGATCTCCGGTTCCAGCCCTTCGAGCTTCCTGGCAGGACTATCGTTCTTCAGCACGATGGCCGTCGGATGGAGGCTATCGGTCAACGCCGCCACGATGGCCGCCTCGGCGCCTGCCGGACCGGCGGCATTGAGCTGGACGGACAGCACGTCGCCCATGCGGTCGACGATCACGGCGGGAAGCCCATCCGCTTCGGCGTGAACGAGGCGGTAGAAGGGCGCCTCATAAAGCCGCGCGCGCAGCGCGAGCGCCGAGCGGAATTTGCGCAGAAAAAAGCCGTTGTCGATCGCAAGGCCCGGCTCGCGCGACAGAAGCCGCGCCGCGATCAAGGTGTGCGGGTTGAAGAAAGCAGTTCCGAGTCCGCGATCCTCCGCCGACACGAGATTCACCACCGACCCCGGCGGAATCGCCTTCGCCGCGGCATCCACCGCGATCTCGTTGGAATAGACCCAGGGATGCCCCGCCTTGACCCGCCCGTCCCGCTTGGGCAGCAGGCGGATGGTGGGGCGGGTTTGGGGATTGTTGTTCATTGCTGTATCCGCCCTCTCGCACCCTGGCCTCTCCCCGCAAGCGGGGAGAGGGTTTAATGCACGAGCCCGCTCGCCCCGCTTGCGGGGAGGGAGCGCCCGCAAAGCGGGAGGGTGAGGGGCTTTTTAAAGACCTACTTCGGCGCCAGGACCATCGTCATCTGGCGGCCTTCGAGCTGAGGCGTCTGCTCGACTTTGGCCAGCGGGTCCAGCTGGTCCTTGACCCGCATCAGCACATTCATGCCGAGCTCTTGATGCATCATCTCGCGGCCACGGAAGCGCATGGTGACCTTCACCTTGTCGCCTTCCTCCAGGAAGTTCGTGGCGCTGCGCATTTTCACGTCATAATCATGGTCGTCGATGTTGGGCCGGAGCTTGATCTCCTTGACCTCGATGACCCTTTGCTTCTTTCGCGCCTCGTTCTTCTTTTTCTGCTGCTCGTATTTGAACTTGCCGAAATCGAGGATTTTGCAAACCGGCGGATCGGCATTCGGCGAGATCTCGACCAGATCGAGCCCCGCATCCTCGGCCGCAGCCAGCGCCTCGCGCGTGGATACGACCCCGATCATCTCTCCGTCCGCCCCGACCAACCGCACATTGGGTACGTTGATCTCGAAATTCACGCGCGGCCCCTCTCGGGACGCGACGTCGTTACCAAACCTAGCTATGGAGCTTCCCCTCGCAAAGTTGAGACAAACCGAAGGGCCGCGTCATGCGGCCCCCGGGGGCATCATATTAGCATGAAGTTGGCGGACCGCATCCTCGAGCGGCAGAAATTCCTGCTTTTCGACCCCGAGTGTCCGCAGAGCCACAGTCCGCTCCGCCGCCTCGCGCTTCCCGACCACGGCCAAAACCGGGACTTTGGCCAAGCTGTGCTCCCGAACCTTGAAATTGATCTTCTCATTTCGAAGGTCGGTTTCCACCCGGAGCCCTTTGGCTTGCAGCGCTTCCGCCACCTCCTTGGCGTAGCCGTCCGCCTCGTTGGTGATGGTGGCGACGACGATCTGGACCGGCGCCAGCCAGGTCGGCAGCTTGCCGGCATAATGCTCGATCAGAATGCCGATGAAGCGCTCCATCGAGCCGAAGATCGCGCGGTGCAGCATCACCGGCCGGTGCCGCGCCCCGTCCTCGCCGACATATTCGGCGTCGAGGCGCTCCGGCAGGTTGAAATCCAGCTGAAGCGTGCCGCATTGCCAGGTCCGGCCGATCGCGTCGGTCAGGTGGAATTCGAGCTTGGGCCCGTAGAACGCGCCCTCGCCTGGCAGATCCTCCGGATCGAGACCGGACGCGCGCGCGGCTTCGCGCAGCTCCCTCTCCGCCCGCTCCCAGACTTCGTCCGAGCCGATGCGCGGATCGGGCCGAAGCGCAAGCTTCACGGCGACCTTCTCGAAGCCCAGCTCGTCATAGACCCGCTTCAGCAGGTTGCAGAAGCGGGTGGTCTCCGAGACCACCTGGTCGGCGGTGCAGAAGATATGGGCGTCGTCCTGTGTGAAGGCGCGCACCCGCATGATCCCGTGCAGCGCGCCCGAAGGCTCGTTGCGATGGCAAGCGCCGAACTCAGCCATCCGCAGCGGCAGGTCTCGGTAGCTCTTCAGCCCTTGGCGATAGATCTGCACATGCGCCGGGCAGTTCATCGGCTTGATGCCGAAGAGCCGCACCTGCTCATGCTCGTGGCCATGGCCGACCTCGACCTTGAACATGTTGTGGCCGTAGGTGCCCCAATGGCCCGAAGCCTCGAACAGCGATTTCTCGTAGAGCTGCGGGGTCTTCACCTCGACATAGCCGTCGGCCTCGAGACGTTTCCGGAGATAAGTCTCCAGGGTCCGCCACAGGGTCCAGCCCTTCGGATGCCAAAAGACCGAGCCCGGTGATTCCTCTTGGAGGTGGAACAGATCCATCTCGCGGCCGAGGCGGCGATGATCGCGCTTCTCGGCCTCCTCCAGCATGTGGAGATAGGCGTCGAGCTCCTTCTGGTCGCGCCAGGCAGTGCCGTAGATGCGCTGAAGCATCGGATTGCGCGCGTCGCCACGCCAATAGGCGCCGGCGAGCTTGGTCAGCTTGAATCCCTGGCCGACCTTGCCGGTGGAGGCCATGTGCGGCCCGCGGCAGAGATCGAGCCATTCGCCCTGGCGATAGACGGTGATCGGCTCACTGGCGGGCAGATCCGAGATGATCTCTGCCTTGAACGCCTCGCCCTTCGATTTGAAGAAATCGATCGCCTTCTGCCGGTCCCAAACCTCGCGCACGATTGGGGTGTCTTGCGAGACGAGCCGGCGCATCTCGGTCTCGATCCTACCGAGATCGTCGGGGGTGAAAGGCTCCGGGCGGGCGAAGTCGTAATAGAATCCGTCCTCGATCGCCGGACCGATGGTCACCTGGGTGCCGGGATACAGGTTCTGCACCGCCTCGGCCATCACATGCGCGGCGTCGTGGCGGATCAGCTCCAGCGCCTCGGGCGAGGCCCGCGTCACGATCGCGACCGCGGCGTCCTTTTCGATCGGCAGGTCCAGATCCTGGACCTTGCCGTCGACCTTGGCCGCAAGCGCGTTCTTGGCCAGTCCCGGCCCGATTGCCGCCGCGATATCAGCCCCGCTGACCCCGCGGGGAAAGGTCCGGACGCTGCCGTCGGGCAGCGTGATGTCGACGTGATTGATAGGCGCATCCATGATGGCGCGGAGAGTCGGGGACCGGCGCCCTCAAGTCAAGGCGGAGCGAAGCAATCCATGGACCGCTCCTAGCCCTCGACGATTTCGGCGGGCGTCCATTTGGCCTTGCGGCGGGCGAGGCGTTCCGCCGGCGTCTCATGAACGTAATTCATGACCTCCGGCTCGCGCGCAAAGGGCGTCTTGTCGTCGAGAACATTGACGTTGACGATGCCGTAGGTTGCGCCCTCTACTGCGATGAGCGCGCCGATATAGACGCCGCAGTTCCGGCATAGCAGACTTTCGGCGGTCTTCGTTGCGAAGCTGTAGCGGTGGATCGCCTTCGAGGGGTCGCTGAAGGAGAGCCTGCCGCGCGGATCGCTGACCGTGCGCGTGCCTTGCATCCGGCAGAACGAACAGTCGCAGGCGCGGAGCTGCAGCAAATTCGGATCCTGCTCGGTTTCGAAGAGGACCGTGATGTTGCCGCAATGGCACTGGCCGGTCAGCCGATGAGTCACTGGGTCTTCGCTCCCTCGCCCAACTTCATGCCGAGCTGGTCGAACAGGAAGGCCAGATAGTCGGCGCCCTGCTCGATGCGGACCGACAGCGCGCTGCCGTGGCCGTGACCGGAATCGGCGCTGGTGCGCAAATAGACCGGGCCGCCCGTCGTCGCGGCTTGTAGACGCGCCGTCATCTTGCGCGATTGCATCGGGTTGACGCGCCCGTCATTGGCGCCCGTCATGAACAGCGTTGCCGGATAGGCCGTCCCGTTCTTCACATTGTGATAGGGCGAGTAGGCGTAGAGCGCCTTGAACTGGTCCGGATCCTTCACCGTACCGAATTCGGTCGTGTTGAAGGCGCCATTGGGATCGAGCTCGACGCGCAGCATGTCATAGATGCCGACCTGCGCGACGACCGCATGGAAAGCCGACGGATGCTGCGTCAGCTCGGCGCCCATCAGCAAGCCGCCATTGCTGCCGCCCATGATCGCCAGCCGCTTTGACGTCGTGTAGTTCGCCTTGATCATGTATTCGGCGGCGGCGAAAAAATCGTCGAAGACATTCTGCTTATGGGTCAGCGCGCCCTCTCGGTGCCACGCGTCGCCATATTCCCCGCCCCCGCGGATATTGGCGATCGCATAGACCCCGCCGCCATCGAACCAGATCCGCTTCTCGGCCCCGAGAAAGCGCGGCGTCATGCTGATGCCGTAACCGCCGTAACCGTAGAGCAAAGTCGGATTCGAGCCGTCGCGCTTCGTCCCCTTGAGCCGGATGATGTTGATGGGAATCTTCGTTCCATCCTTCGATGCCGTGTAGGCGCGGACCACTTCGGCATCATCGAACTTGATCGGGCTCTCTTCGACCAGCTTGGTCTCGGCGGCTTTACCGGTCGCGGAATCGTAGCGCATGAAATAGGGCGGACGGAGATAAGTCGCGACGGAATAGATCACGCTTTTTCCGCCTGCCGACGCGATCTCGTCGACCGCCGCAATATCGGGCAGCGGTAGCGTACCCAGCGGTCTGCCGTCGAGATCGTAAATGTCGACGCGCGACGGACCACCGACTAGGAGCTTCACATAAAGCCTGCCGCCGGAGATCGCGAAGGGCAGCACGCCGTCCTCGCTGACGTGATCGATCGCGCCATCGCTTTGCGGCACGATTTCAGCTGCGTGCGTGAGGTCGAGATCGCCAGGCTTCAGCCTCAATATTCGCCCGCGCGGCGCGTCCTTCTGCGACACGAGATAGAGCGCATGATCGGGCCCGAACGCGGCGGCGATGATGTGATCGTCCCAGCCCGCAACCCTCACCCACTTGCCTTCCGTGAAGGCGTAGATCGAGTAGCGCCCGCTGTCGCCATCCTGGACCGTCGCCAGGGGATGGCCCGGATCGAAACCGTCATCGAGCAGAATCTCGGCGATCTTCGGGTCGGGCAGCTCCTTGCCGAAGCTGTAGGCATCTTTGTCCGCCGGCGCCGCCCCTAGCTTGTGGAAATAGACTTGCTGGTAGAAATGCCGATCCTCGGCGGGGCCGGTCTCGGGATAACGCGTGTACCAGAAACCCCTGGAATCGCCGCTCCAGGCGAGACTGCCACCGGCGGTCGGATATTGGACGTTCGGAATCGGATCCCCGATCTCCTTGCCCGCCATTGTGTCGAAGACATGCAGCGTGCCGTCCTCGCTGCCGCCCTTGGACATGGAAACCGCGACATATCGACCATTAGGCGACGGGACGAACCAGTCGATCGCCGTCGCGCCCTTGGGATCGATCGTATTCGGGTCAACGACGACCCGCGCCTTGGCCGGATCGGCGTCGAGTCCCAGCATCGCCAGCATCGGCTGCTGCTTCGGCGGCTGGCTGTACATCGCGAAGATGGAACCCCCGCCGCGCTTCAATCCGTAATAATAAGGTGAGGTTTTCGTGACGAGCCTGGTCAGCTCCTGCTTGATCGGCCCGCGTTCGGACAGAGCGTCGAGATAAGCGCGCGTCCTGGCATTCTCAGCGTCGCTCCATGCTTGAACCGCCGGATCGTCCGCCTTTTCGAGCCAGCGATAGGGGTCGCTGACAGCGACGCCGTTGTAGGTATCGGTCACCAGGTCGGTCGGCGTTCGAGGCGCCCCGGAATCGGCCGCAGATACCGGAGACGCGGCCGCGGCGACAAGCATCGCGATCGGCCAAGCGCGCAAGCATCGGTTCCGCATGGACAATCTCCAGACCTGCATGGACGCAAGCTAGCATCGGTCCCGAATCCGCCCAAGCACCACCGTGAAACAATCGCGCGAGCGGCGGGTTTGGGAGCTAGGAGGGCGGCTCCATTGCCGTCCTGACGGAGGCGCTTCATGGATAAGGATCGTATGGCGGGCAGCGTTAAGCAGGCCAAAGGCTCGATGAAAATCGCAGCCGGCAAGATGACCGGCGACGCCAAAATGAAGACCGAGGGCCGCGCCGAGAAGGCTGCGGGCAAGGTCCAGAACGCGATTGGCGGGATGAAGGACTCCGCGCGCGGGCGCTGAGAACGCCAATCGTTCGTTCTGCGGTCACCCCCGCTCTTGCCCCCTGGAGCGGGGGTGACTCGCGTCTGGGGTCAGGGCTAAGTTCGGCGCATGACGAAGCTCCGCCTGCTCCTCGCCTCGACCCTCCTTCCTCTATTCCTCTCCCATCCAGCCGACGCCGCCACCGACCCCGAAGGCATCAGCCAGAGAATCGTAAAACCCGAAGCGGTCGGCCACCGCTTCATGGCCGTCACCGCCAACCCGTTTGCCTCCAAGGCGGCGGAGGAGATCCTGGCGGCCGGCGGCAGCGCGGCCGACGCGGCGATCGCCGCTCAGCTCGTGCTTACGCTGGCCGAGCCGCAATCATCCGGCCTTGGAGGCGGCGGCTTTCTCACCTGGTACGACGCGAAGACGCGAAAGCTCACCGTCTATGACGGCCGCGAGACCGCGCCCGCGGCAGACAAGCCGGACCTCTTTCTCGGTCCCGACGGGCAGCCGCTCAAATTCATGGAAGCGGCGATCGGCGGAAAGCCGGTCGGCGTTCCGGGCGTGGTCCGCCTTCTGGAAGCAATTCACAAGGAGCACGGAAAGCTCCCCTGGGCTCGGCTCTTCGAGCCCGCCATCAAGCTTGCCGAGGATGGATTCGCAGTCACGCCGAGGCTCAATTGGTGGCTCACCACGGCGCGCGATTACTTCATCAGCTCGCCGGCGCTTCGGGCACGCTTTTACAATTCGGACGGCTCGCCGCTCGCGGTCGGCCAGATCTATCGCAACCCCGATCTCGCCAAGAGCCTGAGGCTGATCGCGGCGAAAGGCGCATCTGCCTTCTATACGGGGCCGCTCGCCAAGGCGATCGTCGATTCCGTGCATGAGGGAATGGCGGTCGAGGACCATCCGAGCCCGGGTGCGATGACGCTCGCCGATCTTGCCGGATACAAAATCGTCGAGCGTCAGGCGGTGTGCGGAATTTATCGAACCTATCGAATCTGCGGCGCTCCGCCGCCCGCCGCGGGCGCGGTCGCGATCATCGAGACGCTGGGCATGCTCCAGCGCTTCGACCTCGCGAAGCTCGGACCCGACAATCCGCAATCTTATCATCTGTTCGCCGAGGCCTCGCGCCGAGCCTTCGCCGATCGCGACGCCTATATTGGCGACCCGGCTTTCGTCGATGTGCCCGTCAAGGGCCTGATCGACCCTAGCTATATCGCAGCCCGCGCAGCAACGATCGATCCGGACAGGGTCGCGTCGCTCACCGTCGCGGCGGGCGATCCGCCGGGACGCCGCGCGCAGGCAGAACCTGACGGCACCGAGGAGCAGGCCGGCACCTCCGATCTGTCGATCGTCGATGCGGCCGGGAACGGCGTGTCCTTCACGACGACGGTCAACGGCCCCTTCGGCTCGCATCTGATGGCCGGCGGCTTCATTCTCAACAATCAGCTTCTCGATTTCTCCTTCCGGCCCGAGATCGACGGCAAGCCGGTCCCCAATCGGGTCGAAGGCGGCAAGCGGCCGCGCTCCTCGATGGCGCCGATCATCGTGTTCGACGCCAAGAATCGGCCGCGTCTCCTGATCGGCTCGCCCGGCGGTTCGAAGATCATCGACTATGTAGGGCTGGCGATTATCGCGAATCTCGATTGGGGCATGGGCATCCAGCAGGCGGTCGACTGGGGCCACGTGGTCAACACCGGCACACGCACAGAGCTTGAAGCCGGAACGCATGTCGCGGATTTCGCGCCGCAGCTCACGTCCATGGGCCACGAAGTTCAGACGATGAGCGAGACCAGCGGCCTCTCCGCTATCGCGATTCTGCCCGACGGGCTGCATGGCGGCGCAGATGGACGCCGCGAGGGTGTCGCGCTCGGCGAATAGAAATTCAGCGGCGGCGCAGGCCCTTCGCGTATCGATGCAGGACAAAGGCGACGAGCGCGGCAAGCCCAACAGTCCAATGCGCGATGGCGATCAGATCGCGGACACCATCATCGCCCGCGTAGTACAGAAGATATCCGGTCGCGACGAGAAAGAGCGCGATCGACAGCAGCGTAACGCCGCTGCGGCGGCGCGCCCCGCTCGCCCAGCCGCGCGCGATATGGGTGCTCCACAGAAATCCCAGCATCGCGATCGCCGCGAAGGCGAAAGCGCCATGAAGCACCAGCCACCAATGCTCCATCGGGCTGGCTTGATATCCGAAGGACGACGGACGGCGCAGGTAATAATGGAAGAGCAGCCAGATCGCGCCGGTGGTCCAGACCCCGAGCGCGATCGTCCGCAGCACGACGCCGCGGCCGAGGCCGACCGACGGAGCCCTGGCCGGCTGTGCGAGGAGCGCGTCAGCGTGCAGCGACGGCGAGGGCATAGGTGGCGAGGAGTCTTTTGACCCCATCCGTGATGTGCTTGGAGGAGAGCGTCGCGCCGGAGATGTTGGCGATGTCGGCGCCGAGCTTCAACACGGCGCCGTGGCGCTTGCCGAGAAACTGCGCGCGCCAGGCCGGGTCGCGAACCTGGCTGCCATAAGATTCGCGATATTCCAGGATCTCGATGCCCTTGAGCGCGCCATCCTTGTCGAGCGCGACTGCGATCGGGATGAATTCGTGCTTGCCGACAACCTCGTCGGCGATGAACCACCCTCCGGTCGAAGCTTTCCAGAGCCTGAGCTCTCGATCGCGGACATCGACGTCGGTGTCGCTTTCGATCGCCTGCGCCTCCGCGTCCGTCAGCTGGCGAAAGTCCGGAGTCAGCGTCGCGCCGGGAAACAAGAGCGCCTGGGCCTGCTCCAGTGTCATGTAAACCTCGGCCCGGGCCGGCACCGAGAGCGTGATCGCCGCGAGAGGCAGCAGCATGAAACAGGATTTCACCAAGCGGTCCTTTGATAATGCAAATGCGAATGATTTGCATTATCGGATCAGGTCGGACGATGCAAGAGCGAAACTCGCGAGAGGTTATTTTGGAGATCCCGCAGGCTGTCAGTGCGGCTTCGGCGGCTCCGCGAGGGCCTTGCGGATCGCGTCCTCGATCTCGTCCGGTCGAACCGGCTTATAGAGCAAGGGGCCGACGCGTTCGGCCTCTTCCGCGCGCGACAGATAGCCGGTCATCAGGACGACATGCAGATCCGGATGCCTGTCCATCGCCTCGGTCGCGAGTTCGACTCCGTTCTTGCCGGGCATCACGACGTCCGTCAGCAGCACGTCGACATGCTCATGATCGAGGATGCGCATCGCGTCATCGCCGCCATCACAGACGATCGATGTGAATTCCTCGTGCGGCAGAAGCTCGGGGAGAACCCGCCTAATTCCCGGATCGTCCTCGACAAATAGGACCGTAATTTTATGCGTCATCAGGGCCTTAACGCCGAGATCGACGATTGAGGTCCAGGCGTCATTTGCCATCGATGCTGATGGCGAGGAGCGCGTTTCCAGCCGGGCCATAGAAGCCGCCGCCGGAATTCACGTAGAGAATTCCATCGGCGATCGTCTCGCCGTAACCCGTGATGGCGCCCCCATGGGCTTCGACCCCGTTCACGGCGGCAAAATTCCGGCCCGTGTCGAAATCCCAGACGATCTTCCCGTCCGCCGTCGCATAGGCCCGGATATGACCGTCGAGCGACGCCGAGAAAACGACCCCGGGGATCGCCGCCGGCGACGCCGGCTGGGCCGAAGCGCAGCTTTCGGCGCCCCAGCTGCAACCGACCTCCGGCGCGGCCGTCCGCCAAGCTTGATCTCCCGTCGCCAAGGCAAGCGATACCAGCCCGCCTTCCTTGTGCGGCGCGTCCTGGCCGGTCGGCACCGCAACGCTGGTCCCGACATCGGAGATCGGAACATAGAGATGGCCGGAATCAGCCGTGATGCCGTGCTCGATACCGCCATAGGCGCCGCCGAGCGCGAGCTTCTTGTGCCAAACCACCTTGCCGTCATGGTCGGGGTCGAAGGCCCAGACGACGCCGCTCTTCTGCCCGGCAAAGAGCAGCTGGCGACCGTCGGGCAGCGTCCCGAGCAGAGTCGAGCTGCCGAAATCGAAATCGGGGCCGATCTCCGCGGGACAATTGCCGGTGCCGATCTTTTGGCAGACGACGTAGACGTCCTTCGCCGTTCCCGCGACGGACCAGAGCCGCTTGCCGGTATCGAGGTCGAAGGCCATCACGGAATCGGCGCCGGGCGATTCGATGCCGCTATAGGCATTGCCGGTCCCGACATAGACGCGGTTCCGCTTCACATCGATCGTGGGCGAACCCCAGACCGCGGCGCCGGACGGGGCGTACATCTGCGTCCCGGCCGGGTTCTTCTTCGTCGGCTTCGGCTCGTCGGGAATCGTATAGGCTTTCCAGATGATCCTGCCGGTCGCTGCGTCGAGCGCGACGACGCTGCCGCGGAAGGTGCAGCACGGATAGGCCGGGTCCTCGCCGGCCGACTCCTCGCCCGACGACACCGGAACATAGAGGCGTCCGTTATAGAGCTTGGGCGACCCTCGCACCTGCGCGAGCGGATGGGCATCGGCCTTGGCCTGCCAGATCTCGCGGCCGGTCATGGCGTCGACCGCATGCACGGAACCGCTCATATCGCCGAAGAAGATTGCCCGGCGCGCGCCTGCCAGGCCGACACTCACCGCGTTCTTCACCGGCGCGCCGGCGTCGAAGCTCCAATAGGTGCAGCCGGTGCGGGCATCGAGCGCAAAGATCCGGCCGATGGCGCTCGACACGTAGAGCCTACCGGCGACCATCACCGGCTCGCCCACCGTCTCGCCGCCGGGATAGGCGAAAGCCCATTTGAGCTTGAGCCGCGGAACGTCCGCAGCCGTGAAGCCGGGCTCCGGTTGGAAGCGGCTGTTCTCCATATCGCGACCCCAGCCGTTCCAGTCCGTGCCGGCCGAGGATGGCCGCAGCATCGCGGGCTCTGCATGAGGCTTGCAGCCATTGGCGGCCGGATCGGGCTCGGGCCAAGCGCCCGCTCGTTTGTAGGTGATGAAAATCGCGAGCGCCTTGATGTCGTCCGCCGAAAGGCCGGCCGCTTGCTGCCGCATCGGGCCGGTCGTGAGCGCCCGGACGACCTGATCGGCCGTCTTGTGGCTCAGCATATAACGCGGCGGAATGCGGCCCTGAGCGTGATCGTGGCAGGTGGCGCAACGCTGCGCATAGATCGGCGCCCCATTCGCCGTCGCCGCGACCGGCGTGTCGGCCGCCCGGGCCGCGAATGCGATCACGCACAACGTCAATGCCAGCGAAAGTGAGCGCCGCATCATTCCTCCCAAGCAGCCGGTTGCTTGGCCGCTACGAGACCACCGGCCGGGGCGAAGCGCAAGCCTCAGTCAGCCTCAGTCGCCATTCCCAGTGGCCTCGGCGATGCAAGTCTCCAATCCCTCGACGATCCGGCGGAAACCCAGAGTGAAGCGTGTCTCCCGGTCGACCGACTTCAAATCGTGAAGCAGGCGGAGCACGAGCATGCCGTCCTCCAGGGGAAAGGCTCCGAGATCGCCGATCGCGAACGATTTGGAAATCTCGGTCGCGCTTCGCTGGGTGATGATGAGGCCGACCGCGGCATTGATGAACCAGTCGAAGGTCTCGGCCAACCGCTTCCCTTCGAGTCCGTGCTCGTGCATCAGCTTCAGGATCGGCGCCCAGACGCCGAGCCAGGCCATCGGCAGATGGCCGTTACGCGCCATCAGCTGAATGGTGATCGGATAGCGGTCGACATGGCGCTGCAGCGCCCAAAGCCAATCGAGCACCCGCTTCTGCCAACGGCCCTTGGGCTCTGGCGCCCTGAACAGCTGAAAGGCGCGCTCGGCGACCGCGTCGAGGAGCTCATCGCGGCTTGCATAGTAAGTATAGAGCGACATTGTCGACGCGCCGAGCTTCTGGGCGAGCTTGGCGAGCGTGAACTCCTGCAGCGGCATATCGCCCAGAAGCTCGAGCGCGGCATCCAGCACCGCTTCGTGCGAGAGCCGCCGCGGCCGACCCTGCCGGCCCGCCGTCCGCTGCTTTACCTCTGACACCGGTCGACTCGCGCGCATGGCTGACGATCGTCTGATTGACATAAGATATCTATTACCGTATATAGTACGATAAGTGTGCGACGGTCGATCGGAACCAAGGGTCAGGGTAGGTCCTCATGCGCAAAGTCAAGCTTCGTGCCGGCGTTTTTCTTGCTCCCTTCCATCCGTTGGACGAGAGCCCGACCCTCTGTTTCGAGCGCGATCTGGCGCTCGCCGCCTTTGCCGACGAGCTAGGGTTGGCGGAGTTCTGGTACGGCGAGCACCACACGGGGGGCTTTGAAATCAGCCCCTCGCCGGAACTCATGATTGCCGCAGCGGCGCAGCGCACGAAGCGGATCAAGCTCGGCACCGGCGTGGTCTCGCTGCCCTATCACAATCCGCTGATGACCGCGAACCGGATCGCGCAGCTGGACCATCTGACCCAAGGCAGGCTGATGTTCGGCGCGGGTCCCGGCCTGCTGGTCAGCGACGCCTACATGCTGGGGCTGGACGCCACGGAGTCACGCGACAAGCTGGATCAGGGGCTGTCGGTCATCACCCGCCTGCTGCGCGGCGAATGGGTGACGGAGAAATCGTCCTGGTACGACCTCAACGAGGCGCACTGCCAAGTGCTGCCGATTGGCGACCCGCTCGAGCTTTGCGTCGCCAGCACCTTCTCGCCGAACGGCGGCAAGCTCGCGGCCAAATACCAGGCAGGCATGCTGTGCCTTGCCTCTACCGCGATCAGCGGCTTCGACGCGCTCTCGACGAACTGGAAGATTGCCTGCGAGACCGCCGCCAAGCTGGGGCGGAGCATGTCGCCGGCGACGATCCGCTGCGCGACCGACATCCACATCGCGGAGACCCGCGATAAGGCTCTGGATCAGGTCCGCGAGGGCTATGCGCGCTATCTCGAATACATCAAGAACCAGTCGAAGCAGCTACCGAACTCGCCCGCCCATCTGACGATCGAGGACCTGATCGAACGGAAGGAGGCGGTGGTCGGCACGCCGGATGATGCGATCGCCCAGATCAGAAGGCTGGAGGAAAAAGTGCCCGATTTCGGCTGCCTTCTGATCCTCGACAAAAACTGGGCCTCGACCGAGCACAAGCAGCGCTCTCTCGAAATGCTGATGCGCTATGTCCTGCCCGCGATCAACGGCGACAACGCCAACCGCGTGAGATCCTTCGATTGGGCCGGCCGCAACAGCGACCGCTTCCTCGATACGATCTTCACGTCGAACCGGAAGGCTTTCGAAAAGCACGCCGCCGAGCAGGCGGCTGACGAGGCCGGGCGGGAAGCCGCGGAATAGCAGCCAAGCAACGTGGAGCTGGACCGCCGCTGCTAGCGGCGACGGCCCAGTCCCTCCCCAAACTCATTCAGCCGCAAGCGCCGAGATGCCCATGGCCGCCGCGTTGTTGCGCAGGGCCAGCTCGGCGTCGTGGCCGATCGCCGCGTCATAGGCCTTGTGCATGCGGGTGAGGCAGATCTCGCGCTTACCGAACAGCACCGACGGCACCGCGCCGGCCTCCATCATGATCTGCGAGCTCCGCTGCGTCGGCATGTCTTCCTGCAGCGAGACGGCGAAGAAGAACTCCGCCGCGGCCTCCTGGATCTTCTTCTCTTCCGGCGTCGGGTCCTTGCGGCCGTAGATCCGGAAAACGTAGTCGCACACGCCCGGATGCTCGCCGGGCTCGGAGCGCTGGAAGTAGAGGACCGGCCGGCCGCCGCCGATCACCGTGTTGGGAAAGATCGCGTTGGTCGACATGAAGTGGCAGGAATGCGGCCACTCCGATTCCGGCTTGTCGCGCAGCTCCAGGATCTCCTTCGACGGCGCGATCAGCGCGTGGTGGTCGCCGAACTGCATATGGAGCAGCTGCTGCAGGCCGTCGGTGCCGAAGGTGTTCTTGTGCAGGAACGGCACGTGATAGGCCTCGAGCCCGCCATCGACGGCGTGCTTCCAGTTGATCTGCTGCGGCGCGCGATAGGCCTTCACCAGCCGGTAGTCGGCGACCTCGAAATCTTCGAGATATTCCTTCATCGGCCCCATGAATTCGTCGAAGTCCAGATGGCCGCCGGGCTGGGGATGGACCAGGATGCAGCCGACTTCCTCCGCCAGAGGCAGCTCGATCAGGTTACGGTTCTTGAGCTGGGATTCCTCGAAGGCCATGCGGCTCGGCACCGACAGCAGCTCGCCGTCGATCCCGTAGGTCCAGCCGTGATAGGGGCAGGTGAAGCCCTTGGCATGGCCGCAGCCCTCTGCGAGCTGGACGCCGCGATGGCGGCAGGCATTGAGGAAAGCGTGGGCCTTGCCGTCCTTGTCGCGCGTCAGGATGATCGGCCGGCCTGCGATCTCGGTCGCGTAATAGTCGCCGGGGTTCGGGATATCGCCGGTGATGGCGATCATCTGGGGCCGCTCCAGGAACAGCTTCTGCTTCTCGAGCTCGAAGCGCGCCTTGTCGGTGAAGCGGCCGATATCGGTCTCCCAAGACTCCTCGCCGTAATCCGGCACGCCCTGGTCCACGAGCTCCAGAACCCGCTTGGCGATCGCGATGCGCTTGGCCTTGTCCATGCTTCCCTTCCCACCCGAAGATTAGTTTATGGCATATAATAACAGGTCGAACGAAATCCACAAACCGGTATCTGTAGGCCGGTTTCGCGCGCTCGGCGCACTCATGCTAGAAGCGCCGCCTTCTTTGGGATTTGCCTTATAGAGCATGCGCGTCGACGAATTCGATTTCGAGCTGCCGGCCGACCGGATCGCCCAGCGTCCGGCTAGCCCGCGCGACTCCGCCAGGCTGCTGCATGTCGGCCGCGCCGAGCTCGCCGACAAGATTGTTCGCGACCTGCCGGAGCTCCTGGAACACGGCGACCTGCTGGTCTTCAACGATACCAAAGTGATCCCGGCGCGGCTCGTGGGCACTCGCGGCGAGGCCAAGATTTCGGTGACGCTGCACCAGGCGCTCTCCCCCGACAGCTGGCTGGTCTTCGCCAAGCCAGCCAAGCGACTGAAGCCCGGTGATCAGGTTATGTTCGGGCCAGACTTCTCCGCCGAGGTGCTGGAGCGGCGGCCCGAGGGCGATGTCGTGTTGCGCTTCGATCGACGCGACGCGGCGCTGCTGAACGCGCTGCATGCGAGGGGCGCGATGCCGCTGCCGCCCTATATTCGGCGCGGGGTCGCCGACGAGCGCGACAAGGCCGACTATCAGACCCTGTTCGCCAGGAACGAGGGCGCGGTCGCAGCACCGACCGCCGCCCTTCACTTCACGACTACGCTGATGGAGGCATTGGAACGCCGCGGTGTCCGCTGGGCGATGCTGACGCTTCACGTCGGCGCCGGCACGTTCCTGCCCGTCAAGGCCGACGACACGCGGGATCACGTCATGCATGCCGAGACGGGTATTCTCGATGCGAGCGTCGCGACGGCCATCGCGGAAACCCGCCGGGCCGGCAAGCGCGTCGTCGCAATCGGCACGACCAGTCTGCGCCTGATCGAAAGCGCGGCGGCCGAAGACGGAACGGTGCTGCCCTTTACAGGCGCGACGTCGCTCTTCATTACCCCGGGTTATCGCTTCAAAGCCGTCGACATGCTGCTGACCAACTTCCACCTGCCGCGTTCCACTCTGTTCATGCTGGTCTCGGCCTTCGCAGGGCTGGAACGCATGAAGGCCGCCTATGCCCACGCGGTCGCCGCCGGATATCGCTTCTACTCCTATGGCGATTGCTGCCTGTTGGAGCCGAAAGCGTGACGGTGTTCGGCTTTTCCCTGCTGACCCGCGACGGCGCGGCGCGGCGCGGGCGGATCTCGACCGCGCATGGCACGATCGAGACCCCGGCCTTTATGCCGGTCGGAACCGCCGGCACCGTGAAGGGGATGCTGCCCGGCGCGGTCGCCGAGACGGGCGCCGAGATTGTGCTCGGCAATACCTATCATCTGATGCTGCGGCCGGGAGCGGAGCGGGTCGAGCGGCTGGGCGGGCTGCACAAGATGATGGGTTGGGATCGCCCGATCCTGACCGATTCCGGCGGCTATCAGGTCATGTCGCTGACCGGATTGCGCGATCTGAGCGAGAAGGGCGTCGCCTTCCGCTCGCACATCGACGGCTCGGAGCATGAGCTGACCCCTGAACGCTCGATCGAGATCCAGCGCATGCTGGATGCCGACATCTCGATGGCGCTCGACGAATGCACGCCGCATCCGGCGACTCATGACCAGACCGCGAGCTCGCTCGGCCTTTCCATGCGCTGGGCCGTGCGGTCGAAGGCGGCCTTCACCACGCGCCCCGGCTATGGCCTGTTCGGGATCGTTCAGGGCGGCGTCTATCTCGACCTTCGCGCCCGATCGGTCGCGGATCTGCTGGCGATCGGCTTCGACGGCTACGCGATCGGCGGACTGGCGGTGGGCGAAGGTCAAGAGGAGATGTTCCGGGTTCTGGACCACACCGCGCCGCTGCTGCCGGAAGACAGGCCGCGCTATCTGATGGGCGTCGGCACGCCGGCCGAT
>Ga0070738_10000422_pt1 | contig 121887 bp, 102 predicted proteins | sample Coa_R2_2_FD_66446 | JGI IMG/M metagenome (GOLD analysis project Ga0070738, IMG submission 66446) | Surface soil microbial communities from Centralia Pennsylvania, which are recovering from an underground coalmine fire - Coalmine... | ecosystem: Environmental > Terrestrial > Soil >... | reverse complement strand
CAATACACCACGGGTATGGGCCTGCACGGAGGAACGTTGGTCAATGGCTGGAAAGGCGCGCTCTTTAAGGAATGGACCCTGGGAACCCAGATCAGCGCCGGCACGGGCCTGCCGTTGACGCCCGTCTACCTCGCCGCAGTGCCCGGCACGGGCGTTACGGGCAGCATCCGTCCCGAATACACCGGCGCGCCGCTGTACGCCGCGCCCGCGGGCCTGTTTCTGAACCCAGCAGTCTATGTTCCGCCTCCGTCCGGCCAGTGGGGCAATGCGGGCCGCGACTCGATCACCGGTCCGTCGCAGTTCGGCCTGAACGCATCGCTTGGCCGCATCTTCCAAATGTCGGAGCGCTTCAGCCTGGACTTCCGCGTTGACGCGACCAACGCATTGAACCACGTCACGTTCGCCAGCTGGAACACCATGATCGCCAGTTCGCAATTCGGCTTGCCCACCGGCGCGAATGCGATGCGCAGCGTGCAAACCACGGTTCGCTTGAGGTTTTGATGACGCGCCGGATTACAGGAATTTTTTTGGTGTTCACCTTCGCCGCCGGCGCCCAGCAGATCGGGCAAAATACGGGGGCGCCCGGCGGTGCCGCAACGTTTCAGACCAGCACCCAGCTGGTGGTCGAGACGGTCACCGTGAAAGACAAGAACGGAAAGCCGGTCGAAGGCCTGACAGCGAAGGATTTCACTGTCACCGAGGATGGCGCGCCGCAGGCTATCCGGTTCTTTGAGTTTCAAAAGCTACAAGAGCCCTCGCCGGCGCCGTCGTCCGCGCCCGCTCCGCGGGTTGCGCCCCTGGCAAAATACCCGCGAAGTCAGATCACGCCTGAAACCCCTGGCAGCATCAGATATCGCGATCGACGGCTGATTGCGCTCTACTTCGACCTGAGCGCGATGCCTGAAGCGGACCAGCTTCGCGCCTTCACTGCGGCGCAAAAATTCCTGCAAACACAGCTCACGCCGGCCGATCTGGTTGCCATCCTGATGTACCAGTCGGGCGCGGTTCAGGTTTTGCAGGACTTCACCGACGACCGCGAGCGTTTAGAAACCATCATCGAGACGCTGGTCGTCGGCGAAGATCAGAACTCGGGCGACACAAGCAACGATGCCAGCAGCGCCGATACCGGCGCGGCATTCGGCCAGGACGATACCGAGTTCAACATCTTCAACACCGACCGTCAGCTATCCGCGCTGCAGACTGCGGCCAAGATGCTGGCCACTCTGAGCGAAAAGAAAGCGCTGGTATACTTCGCTAGCGGCCTGAGGTTGAACGGTGTGGACAACCAGGCGCAGCTGCACGCTACCATCAACGCGGCGATTCGGGCGGGGGTCTCGTTTTGGCCGATCGACGCGCGCGGCCTGGTGGCCCAAGCCCCGCTGGGCGATGCTACGCACGGCTCCCCAGGCGGCATCGCGATGTATAACGGCGTGGCCGCAACGGCGGTGCGCGACAATTACCAGCGTTCCCAAGACACGCTCTGGACCTTGGCCGCCGACACGGGCGGCAAGGCCCTGCTCGACTATAACGACCTCACCCGCGGCATGTCGCAAGCGCAGCAAGCCATTTCCAGCTACTACATCATCGGCTATTACACCAGCAACGCCAAATTGGATGGAAAGTTCCGCCGCATCAAGATCACTCTCAACAACAGCCTGTCCGCCAACCTCGATTTCCGTCAGGGCTACTTCGCTGGCAAGGAATTCGGCAAATTCACCACGGCCGAAAAGGAAAGGCAGCTCGAAGACGGGCTGCTGCTGGGCGATCCGATCACCGAACTTACGATCGCGATGGAGATCGATTACTTCCAGCTCAACCGCGCCGAATATTTCGTGCCCGTCGTGGTGAAGATCCCTGGAAGCGAACTGGCGCTGGCTAAACGGGGCGGCGCCGAGCACACACTGCTGGATTTTATCGGTGAGGTGAAGGACGACTACGGCACCACGGTCTCTAACGTCCGCGATAAGGTGGACATCAAGCTCAGCGATGCCACGGCCGCCGAACTGGCCAGGCGCCCGATCCAGTACGACACCGGCTTCACGCTGCTGCCGGGCAAATATAAAATCAAGTTCCTGGCGCGCGATGCCGAAACCGGCCGGATCGGAACCTACGAGGCCGGATTCGTAATTCCGAACCTGAACAAGGAAGACAAACGCGTTGCCATCAGTTCCGTGGTGTTGAGCAGCCAGCGCGTCGATTTCAGAGACGCACTGTATAACGCCAAAGACAAAAATCAGACGGAAGCCGCCAACCCGCTCGTCCAGGACGGCCAAAAATTGATTCCGAGTGTGACGCGCGTCTTTAGCAAGAGCCGCGACATGTACGTCTATGTCCAGGCCTATCAGCAGGAGGCGGCCACCGCAAATCCACTGGTGGCTTTCGTGACTTTTTACCGTGGCCAGGCCAAGGCATTTGAAACGCCGCCGCTTGAAGTCAAGGACGCGCTCAACAACCGCCTTAAGACTACGCCGCTCAAGTTCAGTTTGGCACTCAACAAGCTGCCTCCCGGCGAATACAACTGCCAAGTCACAATCCTCGACCCAACAACGCAAAAGGCCGCATTCTGGCGGGCTCCGATCATGCTGATCCCGTAACCTCGTGCCGTACGCAGCGCGACATCCGCAAGCTTAGAAATCGCTGCACGATTTGCCGCGCGTAATCGTCAGGTGTTCCAAAGGTGCTTCGAATGATGCGCCCAGGCGCTCCTCTGCTAATGCTCGCCCTGCTGGTTGGCACGCAAGCCAGTTCACAAAATCCCGGCGCTAGTTTGCCGGCGTTCGAAGTGGCGTCGATCAACCCCAGCGATCCGTCCGGCGGCCGCTCCACGTTGCTCATCACGCCTGGGGGCGGACTCGATGGCCGGAATCTCACGCTTAAAGTTCTAATCGAACGTGCTTACAGTCTCTTGGATTCCCAGCTTTCCGGCGGGCCTGCCTGGATCGACTCGGAACGCTTTGACATCCGAGCCAAGGCGCCCGCTACCCCGCGCGATGAATCCGTGCCGGGCGATCCGGCTAAGCTCACTGTTGACCAGAGCAAGCTCTTTCAAGACCAGTTCACGGCACGATTGCAAGCCCTATTAGCGGATCGCTTTCAGCTGAAGCTTCACCGCGAGACACGCGACCTTCCGGTTTACGCGCTGGTAGTTGCGAAACGCGGGCTCAAAATTCGCGAGGCGGCCGGCCAAGGAATACGTTTTGAATTGCACAAGGACGAGCTTGACGCCGCGAGTATGCCCATCGCGACTCTAACCCGGATCCTTGCGCAACGCCTTGGGCGCCCTGTGTTAGACCAGACAGGTCTCACTGGCGCCTATACTTTTAAGCTGCAATGGACGCCCCATCCGCCGGCTACTCCCGCCGATAGCGTCGTAACACTGGATTCGGCCAACCCATCGTTATTCACGGCTCTTGAAGAGCAACTCGGCCTGAAGCTTGAATCGAAGAGAGGCCCGGCTGATGTTGTCGTGATCGAACGCGCCGAACGGCCGTCGGAAAACTAATCCCCCGCTGTAACCATTTCTTCATTGGCAATACCGGCAACCCTGTGCGATTCTGGTCACGAACATACAGGACCTGACCTTGAAACGCATAAAGCGCCTCGCCCTTTGCCTCTTGGCAGCAGTAGCCGTTCTATTCGCCGCCAATGAACCACCCAAACGCCCTCGGCTGATTCTCGCCATCGTCATCGATCAATTCCGCTACGACTACCTGCAGCGCTTCCGCGCCGGCTACAACTCCGGCTTCAAACGCCTGCTGGACCAGGGCGCTGTTTTCCATGATGCCCACCTGATTCATGTCCCCACCGTGACAGCAGTCGGCCACTCGACATTTCTAAGCGGAGCCCCGCCTTCGATCAGCGGCATCATCTCGAACGAATGGTACGACCGTGCCACGCATGAAACAGTCACCAGCGTGTTCGACCCTAAATCGAAACTGGTGGGCGGCGTTCCGGGCGCGCCGGGATCGTCCCCGCGCCGGTTGCTCGTGAGCACCGTCGGCGACGAGCTGAAAATGCATGGGGTCGAGTCGAAAATCATCGGCGTGTCCATCAAGGACCGCAGCGCCATCCTGCCGGCCGGGCACATGGCTGACGGCGCCTACTGGTACGATCCGGATTCGAATCATTGGGTCACCAGCACCTACTATCGCGCTGAACTGCCGGACTGGGTGCGCGAGATCAACAACGAACAGCGGTATCAGCAATACTTGGGCGCAACCTGGCTCCCGCTGGATGGACCGGGCGAATCGGCTACGCCGTTTTGCACCATGACTGCCGGCACCGCGGTGCGTTTCTGCGGGAATCTTGAAGCGACGCCCTGGGGCAATGAAATGATCGAGGAGTTTGCCGAGCGCGCCATCGAGAAAGAAATGCTCGGCTCCCACTCCGGGACGGACATTCTCGCCATCAGCTTCTCGTCGAATGATTATATCGGCCACGCGGTTGGCCCAGACGATCCCGCAGTCCGCGACATTTCCATCCGTACCGATCGCCTGCTCGGCAAGCTTTTGGACCTTGTCGATGCCCGCGTCGGCCGCGGAAACGCGCTCGTGATTCTCACTGCCGATCACGGCGTCGCGCCTGTTCCCGAAGTCAACCAGGCCCGCAACATGCCAGGCGGGCGTCTGTCCGCATCGCGCCTCACTCAGGATATTTCCGACGCGCTGGTGAAACGATTCGGCCCCGGCAAATGGCTGCTTCCCGCGCCCGGGAACACTCCCTACCTGAACCAGCAGCTCATCCAATCGCGCAGACTTGACCCCGCCGAAGTAGAGCGCGTCGCTGCGCAAGCGGCGTCGTCCGAAGAACACATTGCACGCGTTTATACCCGGCATCAAGTGCTGAGCGGCGAGGTGCAGCGTGACGATATTGGCCGCGCTGTGAGTCTGGGATTCTATGCGCCCCGTGCGGGCGATCTCGTGATCTTGCAAGAACCCTATTACCTGTTCGAGGACAGCGGAACCTCGCACGGAACGCCCTACGACTATGACAACCACATCCCGGTGATCTTCTTCGGCGCGGGCATCAAAGCGGGCGCTTATTGGCAGAAGATCGCGATGAACGACATTGCGCCAACCGTATCGGCTCTGCTTGGAATCGAAGCGCCCAGCGGCTCCATCGGCAGAGTCCTGACCGAGTTGCTGCCCTAGCACCAGCGTCCAGACGGAAAAATGCGACGATAGCTTCATGGCTGCTAAGAAACTGCTCATGCTCGTGGGCGATTATGTTGAAGACTACGAAGTTATGGTTCCGTTCCAGGCGCTGCAAATGGTGGGCCATACGGTACACGCCGTTTGCCCTGGCAAGAAGGCCGGCGATTCGGTCCGCACTGCCATACATGACTTCGAGGGCGACCAGACCTACAGCGAAAAACGCGGGCACAATTTTGCATTGAATGCCACTTTCGATCAGACGCAGCCGGAAAGCTATGACGCCCTGGTAATCCCCGGAGGCCGTGCGCCGGAATACATCCGGCTCAATGGCCGCGTGTTGGACATCGTGCGCCACTTCGCCAACGGCGGAAAGCCGATCGCCGCCATCTGCCACGCCGCTCAGGTATTGGCTGCCGCCGGAGTTGTCCAAGGAAAATCGTGCAGCTGCTACCCCGCCGTGGCGCCGGATGTCACGGGCGCTGGAGGCAAGTACGTCGAACTCGCTATGGACCAGGCACACACCTGCGGAAACCTGGTGACCGCGCCCGCCTGGCCGGCGCACCCAGCCTGGCTCTCGCAGTTCCTGCAAGTCCTCGGCACCCGGATTCAGCCGTAACAACCTGTGGAACACGCGACCTCCGCGTCCAAGGTCCTTTCGGTCGACAAGCTCACCAAGCGCTATGGTGAAACCATGGCCGTCGAGAACGTCTCGTTCCAGGTGGCGCGCAACGAGATCGTGGGCCTGCTGGGCCCCAACGGCGCCGGTAAAACGACGACCATCAATATGATCCTGGGCGTTTTGGAGCCCACTTCCGGAACGATCGCGATCCACGGCCTGGACCTGGCCAAGCAACGCTCCCAGGCTCTCCAGCACACCAATTTCGCCGCCGTTTACGCACCTCTTCCCGGCAACCTGACGGTTCGCCAGAATCTCCGATTTTTCGGCATGATCTACGGCGTGCCCCATCTGGAACAACGCATTGAATCATTACTTCGAGAATTCGAGTTGGAGCGATTCCGCGATACCAAGTGCGGCGTCCTTTCTTCTGGCGAGCAAACGCGCGTGAGCCTGGCCAAAGCGATGCTCAACTCGCCGGACCTGCTCCTGCTCGACGAGCCGACCGCCTCGCTCGACCCTGCCATTTCCCAGGAAGTCCGCGCCAAAATCCGTCAATTTTCCGCGCACGGCACCGTCGGCGTCCTTTGGACATCGCACAACATGTACGAAGTGCAGGAAGTCTGCCATCGTGTCCTCTTTTTATCGCACGGCAAGATATTGCTGGAGGGCGATCCCAAGACCCTGCCGCGCGAGCACGGTAAAGAAACCCTGGAAGAGCTTTTCATCACCGTGGCGCGCGAGCCGTTGGAACTGAGCCGAACCTGATGCTGCCAAGCAGAGCCGGTGCCATCTTTCTTCGCCAGCTTTATCTGCTGCGAGGAAGCCCGGCCCGCATTCTCCCGCTGTTCGGCTGGGTGGCCATCGACATCGTGCTCTGGGGCTTCATTACTCGGTATCTCAATGCCGTCTCGCGATCCGGGTTCAACTTCGTCCCGGCGATTCTCGGCGCGGTTCTGCTCTGGGATTTCTTTAGCCGCGTGATGCAGGGTGTCACAACCGCTTTTTTCGAAGACGTTTGGTCACGCAATTTTCTGAACGTGTTCGCCACACCGCTCTCGATCTGGGAATACCTGTTGGGACTAGTGCTTTCGAGTATCTTCACCAGTTCGCTTGGACTAGTTGTGATGCTGGTCCTTGCCACAGCAGTTTTCGGCCTATCGTTTTTCTCATACGGGCTGATGCTGATTCCGTTCCTGCTGACATTATTCGCCTTCGGTATTGCGCTGGGCATCGTGGCCAGCGCGCTGGTGCTCCGGCTGGGCCCGGCCGCCGAGTGGTTTGTCTGGCCGATCCCCGCCTTGATCTCGCCCTTCGCCGGCGTTTTTTATCCGCTTTCGATCCTGCCGGCCTGGATGCAGGTAGTCGCCCGCGTGCTTCCGCCTTCCTACGTCTTCGAGAATATGCGGAGTGTCGTCGCGGGCCACGCCGGTTCACCGGCTGGGGTAGCAGCCGGAGGCGCTCTGGTAGTACTCTATATCGCGGGTGCGTGCTGGATTTTTGCCCGCGTTTACCGCCGGGCGGTGCGAACCGGCCTGATCGCGCGCTATAGCGCGGAAACTGTCAGCTAATGCGAGTCATCGAAACCCTGTTCCTTTCATCAACTCTGGTTTCGGCAGCCACAGCCGCCGGCCTGACCGGCAACTGGCTGGCCGACAAATCCAACGGCGACGGCACTCTCCGGCGAACTTATTTCCACCTGAAAGAAGAAGATCTCCGAATCACCGGCACCATCCGGACCACCCAGTTCTTCTACTCGATCACGGACAGCTCCGGCGGTCCGGAGGGTTTCACCCTACAGGCCGTCCTTCCGCACGGCGACCGGCGCGTCATTTTTGAAGGCAAACTTGAAGGCGAGCGGTTGCGCATCAACGAGGTCCGCAGCAGCGGACCGGGGCCGGCAATGGTCGCGCACCGCGTACCGGAGGACGAAGGCGCTCTGCCCGCCTACATCGCGCCTCCCGGCTTACATCCTGTACCCGACAACGGCCTGGCCCGTACGCCCCCGATGGGCTGGAACAGTTGGAACAAGTTCGCCACTAGAATCGACGACCCCACCGTCCGCCAAGTAGCCAGTGCGATCGCCCGCAACGGCATGCGCGACGCTGGTTATATCTACATCAACATCGACGATACCTGGGAAGGCGAGCGCGACGGCCGCGGCTATATTCAGCCCAACCGGAAATTTCCCGACATGAAGGAGCTTGCCGATTACGTCCACTCCAAAGGCCTTAAGCTCGGTATCTATTCCTCGCCAGGACCCAACACTTGCGAAGGGTACGAAGGCAGCTACGGCCACGAGGAGCAGGACGCGCGCACTTACGCTGCTTGGGGAATCGATTATCTGAAGTACGACTGGTGCGGCGCGCGCAATTTATACCACGATGACCAAATGCAGGCCGTTTACCAGAAAATGGGCGACGCATTGCTCGCTTCGGGGCGGTCCATTGTGTTCAGCCTGTGCCAATATGGCCTCGCCGAGGTCTGGAAGTGGGGCCCTCAGGTTGGCGGCAATTTGTGGCGCACCACGGGCGACATCCGCGACTCGTGGGTGTCCATATCACGTATCGGCTTCGATCAGGATCGGCTAGCAGCGTACGCCGGGCCCGGCCACTGGAACGATCCAGACATGCTCGAGATCGGAAACGGGCATATGTCCGATACCGAGTACCGCACGCACATGAGCCTATGGTCGATGCTGGCCGCGCCTCTGATTGCGGGCAACGACGTGCGCGACTTGCCGGATTCGATCTTCCGTATCCTCACCAACCGTGAGGTGATCGCGATCGATCAGGATCCCGCCGGACACCAGGCGCGCCGCGTTTGGCAATCGGGCGATCAAGAGGTCTGGTCGCGTGAACTCGCTAACGGCGATATTGCGGTGGCCATTTTCAACCGCGGCGATGAAACAGCAACGGTTACCTTCCGCTGGGCCGACGCGGGTTTATCCAAGCCGCCCGTCCGCGCACGCGACCTGTGGTCTTACTCCGATCTGAAGCTGTCCGAGCCCACATATTCAGGCGCAGTGCCAAGCCACGGCGTGGTGATGCTGCGCGTGCATTAATTGCGCGCGTTCGGCGAACTCTATTTTCGCTCGGGCAGCGGCGGCGGCTCCGGAACGAGTTGCGGTCTCGCGTCCACGTTTGAGATCGTCCGAACAGGGACGCGCCTAAGTACCCTCGTACCGACCGCACCCCGCCGTTCTCTTTCACCTTGAGTTTGCAGCGGTAGACGGCATCGTGCCTGAATGTAGACTGCCAAGCTTTCGCACGCGAGAAGGTGCACGCCGCCTGCCATGCTGCACTCGCCCCAAAGAGCGTCCAGCAGGCGATCGGGCCGGCTGCAATGGGTGATTACGCAAAGGCGAGAAAACCGAGGTATCCCAGACCCAGTCCTAAGAGGGCGCCGGCCACAACGTCGCTCAGGAAATGCATGCCGAGCAGAATCCGCGACAGCGCGACACTGGCCGCGCACAAGAACAGTCCGCCCATCAGCTCAGGATAATGAAGCGACAGCGGAAGCGAGACGGCAAAAGCGGTCATCGTATGCCCGGACGGAAATGAGAACTGGTCCGGTGGCAACAGTGTGGCCCAGCAGTGGGGCTCAATTTCGCAAGGCCGGCGGCGTCCGGCGAACCGCTTGAGCATCATGAAAAGCAAAATACTGAGCATCGCGGCAATGCCTGCGGAGCCCAGCGCATAAAATCGCTCGTCGCCGCCAAACAGGAGCACGCAAAAGCCCATCGCGCACCACAGCCATCCGTCGCCTGCGCGCGTGGACGCGATCAGGTAAGCACGCATCCAGCGCGGCGCCTCCCAGTTATTGGCACGGCGCATGATGCTGTAATCGCCCCGAATGATGATCCCGCGCATCCGGATAATTCCCTACTTTGACTATAACCGCCGCTTCATTACATTCTGTTGAAGAAATGTTTTCGTTTCCATTTTTTGAGCATGAATCGGAACCAAAATGTGCCAAGATGTAACCTTGGGCGCCACGCCGAAAACCATAAAAAAGCTGGACTTTGTGTATTTTGAGGCGGGTGGCGGGCATCGCGCCGCCGCTAACGCATTAAAGTCCGTTATCGCGGAGCAGCAGCGCCCCTGGGAAGTCCGCCTGGTCAATCTGCAGGAGATCTTGGACCCGCTCGACATTTTTCGCAAATACACGGGAATCCGCATGGAGGATGTCTACAATCTCCTCCTCAAAAAAGGCTGGACGCTGGGATCCCCGCAACTCACCGTCCTAATGCACGCGCTGATCCGCATGTATCATCGCGGCCAGGTCCGCCTGCTGAAAAAGTTTTGGGCCGAGGGCCAGCGCGATTTGGTGGTCTCTCTCATTCCGAATTTCAATCGCGCGCTGAGGCAGAGCCTGCCTTCCACTCCACTGGTGACGGTTCTGACTGACTTGGCGGATTATCCGCCGCACTTTTGGATCGAACGCCAGCAGCAGTTTCTGATTTGCGGGACTCAGAGGGCCGTCGAACAGGCTCTGGCGCTGGGACATCCCAAAGAGCATGTGTTTCGCACCTCGGGGATGATCCTGCGCCCGGACTTCTATCGTCCGCCGCAGGTGGACCGCGCGGCCGAGCGTAAACGCCTGGGGCTCGATCCCAACCGCATCACCGGCTTGGTTCTGTTCGGCGGAGAAGGCTCCAGCGCGATGCTACAAATCGCGAAACGCGTCACCGCCGATGCACAGTTCATCTTCATCTGCGGACGAAACACCAAACTCGCTGTACGTTTGCGAAGGGTTCCAACGAAGTTCCCAAAATACGTGGAAGGCTTTACCAACCAGGTCCCCTATTACATGCAGTTGTCGGATTTCTTTATCGGCAAACCCGGGCCCGGAAGCGTCAGCGAAGCCCTCGCCATGCGGCTGCCGCTCGTGGTCGAGCTTAACGCCTGGACGCTGCCGCAGGAGCGTTACAACACCGAATGGATCCGGGAGAACCAGCTTGGCGTTGTGCTGAAATCGTTCCGCGAGATCGGCGCCGGACTGCGGGAGCTGCTGGACCCGGCAAACTTCGAGCGGTTCCGGCGTAATGCCGCTGCTATACAGAACCGCGCTATTTTTGAAATTCCGGAAATTCTCGATTCTTTACTGCAGCCGTGAACGCGGCCAGACCGATAAGTTCGCCAATCGCAAACAGCGGCCAGTTAAACGAGTTCGGTACCCCTCCCGAACCGATGTTGCCGTAATCCCAGGTAAAGGCCGTGACGATCACGATTGCGCCGGTGAATATTCCGAGCCACGATAACGCCGGGATTCGGAGGCCGCCCCACCGCAGCGAAATGACACCGCACACGATCATCGTGCCCGAAACCAGCACAGGCGCCCACACCGGGCCCACCCAAGGTAGAGGGATCAGAAAAAGAATGTCCCAGGTGCGCAGCGATTCAGGCCACTGAATCATCAGCTTTAGAAAACTGTAGAACGAGATGTCCCAAACCCCAAAGGCAACCGCGAACGCCGCGACGGTTTCGTAAAACGTCCGTCCGCATGCCAGCGCGATTCCGCCGAGCATCGCCATCGTTGCCGCTTCCCGGCCGATTTCGATGACCAGACGGCGCGGGTTCTCCGGACCCGCGTCGGCAAGCTGCTGCGGCGTAATCAGCGGAAACAAATCGCGCGGTTTGCGATTTGGATGCAACTGCTGCCGGATCGGGTCGTAAATAGCTCGCAGGTACACCACCACAGCGGCTTCCACGTAGCCGAACGAGATGCCGAACAGAAACAGAGCAACAATAATGCGGCGCATAAGTTACATTCAAGCACGCACGGCAGAGTCTGGATTCTCCGGCCACGCGTGCTTGGGATAGCGGCGGCTCAACTCGCGGCGCACCTGAGGATAGAGTCGCTGCCAGAAGCCGGCCAAATCTGTAGTCGTCTGTACCGGCCTGTGGTTGGGCGCAAGCAAATGCACCACCAGCGGCACTTTACCGCGCGCAATTCGCGGTGTTTCGTGCATCCCGAAGAAATCCTGCAGGCGCGAAGCGACCCACGGTGGCTTGCCCGTTTCATAGTGCACCGCAGCTTGCCGGCCGCTCGCCAAGCGGACACGGCTGGGAGCGACCTCGTTCAATAGCTTTGCATTCGCGCGCTGTTCAAGCATCGTAAGAAGCGAGCCGGACATGCCCTTGAGTTCCGCAAAACTCTTGAGCCCTCCGCATAATTCACGGAAGGCGGATTCGAGGTCCAGTTTCGCGATGGGCGCGTGCTCGGAAGCGAACGCGATTCGAGCCAGCAGCTCCCCTAGCGCCTCTGGATCCACGAACCGCGCGATGCCGGCTTCGAGAGCCTTTTCTGCGAGCAATGCCTCGGCCATCGCGGCATCGGGAGCGCCGCTGCGCGTTTCATAGATCGCCAGATTATCGTAATACAGCGTGCTGACGGCTTCCACTCGTTCGGCAGTTCGATTCCACTCCACCTCTGCGCGATCCGTCACGTGTGCGGGAAAGAGATCCACCAGCCAGTCCGGCTCGATCGGGCAATACAAGCGGACCAGCGGTTGGCCGCGCTCGCTGCGGTCTTCCACGTCCACCGCCACCAGGAATTCCGCGGCAGCATCGCATTCCAGTACTGCTGATCCGCCCGATGAAAGCAGCAATTGCCGGTCTTTCCGCCGGCGCGCGACGCGGTCCGGAAACGTTAAAAGGATCGCCATCGGCAGCGCCTTCGGATCACTCCCGCTTTGTTTGCGGGGACGCACGATGCGGCGGATCTGCTCGAAGTGCCGCTGCGTCATCGGATCAAAATCGGAATCGGCCAGATGCAGCAGATCGCAGCCATGGGAGCGTGTCCGCGCGCTCAGCAGCGCGGCCACCGCGCACCCGTCCTCTCCAGCGCCCGGGGCATCCGCCTCCGTCGCCAGCCGTGCAAGCCGCGGATGCAGCGGAAGACGGGCCATGCGGCGGGCCCGATCGCCGGTTGCATCCAGCCGCTCCAGCAACTCTTCGGCTCGCGCGATCGCCGCTTCGGGCGGCGGATCCAACCACGCCAGTGACTCCGGATCTTCGATACCCATCGCCCGGAGCATGAGGCAAAGCTCTGATAATTCGCGGCGCGCGATCTCGGGCGCGTCGTGATCGGGACGGCGGCTGAAATCTTCCAATGTGTATAGGCGGATTGCGCGGCCGGGCGCCGTTCGAGCCGCGCGGCCGGCGCGCTGCGTCGCCGACGCCTTGCTGTTGCGCGAGACACTGAGGGTTGGCAGGCCCGTCCACGGCGAATCGCGCGCGATTCGCGCCAGCCCGCTGTCGATCACCGCTGTAACCCCTTCGACGGTAATCGAGCTTTCCGCCACGTTGGTGGATAAGATCAGTTTCTGCTGCGCGGCCGGAGAAACCGCGCGATCCTGCTCGGCTGGAGATAAGTCCCCGTGCAACGGAAGCACAAGCAGCCCATTCCGCGCCGCTATCGGCTCGCACTCGCGCGCTGCGCGCCGGATCTCGCTCGCTCCCGGCAGAAAAACCAGAACGTCGCCTCGGTGTCCTTCCGCCAGCAACCGGTTTACAGCTCCGGCGACCTGTGCCTCGAGCGGCGCTGCAGAGTAAGGTTGATGCGCGATTTCTAGCGGAAACAGCCGGCCCTCGGATCGTAAAACCGGGCAGTTATCGAGAAAACGTGCCACCGGCGCCGCGTCTAGAGTGGCCGACATCACCACCAGCCGGAGATCCGGCCGCGATGTTCGCTGCACGCGGCGCAGCAGCGCCAACGCCAAATCACCCTCGAGATGCCGTTCGTGGAACTCGTCCAGGACCACTACATCGACACCAGCCAGCTTCGCATCGGAGAGCAGCCGCCGCGTCAGAATGCCTTCGGTCAAGAACCGAACGCGCGTCCGCGGCCCCGCGACCTCCTCGAACCGCACTTGATAGCCGGCCGTCTCGCCGAGCCGTTCGCCTAATTCTTGCGCGATCCTGCGCGCCGCCAGCCGCGCAGCCAACCGCCGCGGTTCCAGCACCAGCACTTCACCGGAAACCAGCGAAAGCAGCGCCGGAGGAACGCGCGTGGTCTTGCCCGCACCAGGCGGTGCTTCGATAACCAGATTGGGACAGGTTTCAAGCGACTGCCGGATCGCCGGCAGAAGATCGTCGATCGGAAGCCGCAAAGCTACTGCTTCTTGGGCGGCGCCGCTGGAGGTTTGTTGGGATCGTCCACGTCGCCGTACTTGATCACCGTGTCGCTCTTGAACTGCTTATAATCCTCGTACTTCACGGTGAGGCGCATACGCTGGTCGTTCTCCTTGAAGTGCAGCGTCGAGTTGGCAATCGTGTAGGTCGGAAACCAGTATTTCCCGTCGATCTGTTCGCGATAAGTTTCGAACTTGGGATATTGGTGATCGCCCTTTTGAACTCCCACACCGCGCCCGTAGGTCTTAACGATCTGCAGATCCTGATCGTCCACCCAAACAATGCCTTCGAAATAGCGCTGGCCGGACTCGAGCCGCTTGGGCTTCACAGCGAACGCGTAACACGAGATCTCATCCAGTTTCTCGCGGCCCAGGTAGCGGATGTAATATTTCGGGAGCTGTTCGGTGGTAAGTACGAAAGGCTGAACGTCGCGCAGGTCCTGGATGTCGCCGGGGTCGAGCATGAACGCGGTAAGAGTGCTCATGGGCGCGTGGACCACTCGATCCGTGCGCTTGCCCTCCGGTGTGAAAACGATGTCGCTCGCTTCCTCCCATTTGCCCGTGATATTCCCGTCGTCATCGAGCGACATCACGCGGGCGTCCTGGCGATAGGTGTAGTTGCCGCGGGCCTGCTGGAATTGCGCTTCCTTAGCGGCAAACTTGGCGATGATGCCGTCGATTTCTGCAGGACTGGGGTCGTGGGCGATCGTGGCGCCAAAGGTTGCGCCTGCGAGAATTGCAAGACTGGCTACAAGACGCATGATTCTTCTCCAGCTTCGACGATAACCGGCGACGTCCGGTTTCTTTTTCAGTGTAGCGCCTCGAAATGCAATCTTGCTCTGACGCGGGTCACCGCGGTATGCGGTGGCGCACTCCGTCCTTACTCGTTCCGAGCCTGATCCCTGAACTTGGCCGGCGTCAGCCCTGTGTGTCCCTTGAACATCGCGCAAAAGTGGCTCTGGTCGGAAAATCCGCAAATCAGGGCGATCTCGGAAAGCGGCGTACTGGTTTTCGCCAGAAGATACGACGCGTGCTCGATGCGCCGCTTCCGAATGTATTCGCCAATCGTCGATTGGTAATGCTTCCTAAACTCGCGCGATAAGTGAACCGGATGCACGCCCGCAATACTGGCCAGCTCCGACAGGCTCGGGGATAACAGATACGATTGTTCCAGCGCCTCTCGCACCCGGCGCAGCCAATTTGGCGCGTTTGAGCCGCTGCCCTCGCCGATTGTCCGCGCGCTCTCCGCAAGAATTTCGAGCAGCACGCCCTCGATGGCCAGTGGCGCAATATCGTCGTCCGCGCGGAATTCGCGCAGCATCCGGTTTGCCAGCCACGCCGAAGCGAGACCCGCAATCTCGCCCGGCTTAGAAAGAACCGGCGAGTGCTCCGCAAGCCGCTTCAGAACCGCGGGATCGATTCTGACGAGAAGACAACGCGCATCCACCTCGAATTTGTTCTCGTGCAGCTCGTTCGGCGGTAAATAACGTAGCGCGCCTTCCGTGCACATACAGGTGTTGTCTGCGTATTTTTCCGTGTACGTGCCCGACAACACCAGGCTAAGATAACCATGCGAATGGCAATGCGGTGACAGCGTCATGCCGCGATGATAAACAGTTTCAACTAGGGAAAACCCGCCAATATCGCGCCGCCGCACCACATTTCCGGATGTCTCTGTGATCGGACAAGAAGCAAATCGTTTCTCTGGCATTAAGATAGTCGCGTTCATACTCATTCCCAGTGCGCCTTTATTATTCGACGGCGGAAATTATTCGACGTTAGCTTTGCACCTTGCATTGGAAGAATAAATTTCGTTGCCGCGGCCACTCTGTTTTACGCAATACAACCTGTCGAGGTTCCCATCTCAATTCCGAACACTGCTTCTCCCAACGAAACGAACAGTGCGCGTTAAGAACGTCCCAAACGCGGACACATGTCCCACAAACGAACACGGCACGAAATGATTTGGCCGCGCTAAACCCCGACAACACGCGTTGGACTTCGGCAAGATTGTTGACCGCGTTTCCACTTACGCTGGAGTCGCGCGCACAGGAGTTTTCCCATGCATCGCCACCTGCTCTGCACGTTGGCTGGTATCGCGCTTAGCGCGGTTCCGCTGTACGCTGTCGAAACCGTCGCCTCGCTTGTTGAAGCGAGCAAGAGTGCATACGAAGCGGGCCACTATGCGGATGCGGAAAGATTCGCGCTCACTGCGCTTGAAGCCGCTCAGCGCACGGGTTCGGAGCCTGCCACCCAGATCGCGGAACGCATGAACGACTTAGCCTCAACTTATATGGCGGAGGGAAAATACCAACAATCCGAAGCGATGTACCGGGAGGCGCTGTCGCTTTTGGAAAAACAGTCCGGCAGTGAAATTCAATTGGCTCTGATCTCGGGAAATTTAGGCGTCGCGCTCAGCCATCAGCGAAAATACGCGGATGCCGAAGGCTTCGAGCAACGGTCACTCGATCTGTTGCAGCAAGCTACCGGCGGCGGCGACCAGCGCGTGGCCACCGCGCTGAACAACCTGGGACAGTTGTACGACGAAGAGGGCCAGTATTCCAAGGCCGAACCTCTTTTTCGCCGCGGAATCGTTATCCGCGAAAACGCGGTCGGGCCCAACTCCCCCGCCCTGGCTCCGTTATGGAAAGGATTGGCCGAAGTTTACCTACATCAGGGCAACTATTCGGCGGCTGCCGAAACGCTTGAACACGATCTCACGGTTACCGAGCTCAGCCTAGGTCCCGCGCATCCGCGCCTCGCCCCACTGCTAACGTCGCTCGCCAACGTCTATTCGGCCGAGCATCGCTACAAGGATGCTCGAAAACTCCTGGAGCGCGCGATCGGCATCCTGACTCGGTCTCTCGGGCCGAATCATCCTGAATTAGGCGCGGCATCTTCCAATCTCGGAGCGATTGCCTTTGCACAACACAACTACAAGCAATCCGCCGAACTTCACCGTAAGGCTCTGCTTATCGAACAGGCAGCCCCTGCTCCGGCTCCGCGCTCAATCGCAATCCACCTGAACAACCTGGGCGCGGCGCTGTTGATGCAGCACGATTATGTCGAAGCCGAAGAGGCGCTGCGCCGCTCGCTCGCAATCTTGGATGCTCCGGGCGGGCACGATCCCCAATTCCTGGCCGATGCGCTGGCCAATCTCGGCCACGTGCTGCTGAAGACTGCTCGCGAACAGCAAGCCTTGCACTACTACAAACGCTCAATTGAGGTGAAGGAAGCCGCGCTCGGGCCGGACAGCGTCAGTCTGGTTCCCCTGCTGCGCACGTACGCCGTCCTATTGCGTAAAACGCAGGAGTACGCCTTAGCCGAAAAAGTAGAGGTCCGCGCTACGGGAATCGAAGTACGGAATACGCTGCGCCAGTAGGTTGCGCTGCGGCCGGCTACCGGAGGCCGTCCTTATTTCCCGCCAAACTCGGGACTGCTAGCGTTGGCCGCCTCAGCCGACCAGTTCTGATGAATCGTCATGGTCTGGTCGGAATAGAACGTCCGGCGTCCGCTGCTGTTGTAGACCTTCGGGTTGGCATTCACGGTGTAGCCTTGCGGTGTCGCGGTCAGCGTGAACACGTACCCGTCTTTCTCACCCGAGGCCAAGCTCCCGGGAATCAAGTCGGCTGCCTGCGGCCCTGGCCCGCCGCTGGTCGGTGGCCCAAGTTCGGCCAGCGTCGCAGCAAACTTGCCGAACTGCGATTGATACTGGGTCTGCGCCTGATGGATCGTTTGAATTTCCCGGATCACCACCATCTCGTTGGCGTTCTCCTTGGCTGTGTTCAGCTTTGGAACCGCCACCGCGAGTATGACCAGGATGATCGAAATTACGATCAGCAGCTCGATCAGAGAAAAACCGCGCGCGCCCACACGGCGCCTGAATTGAACCCTCTCCATGACACTAATTATGACGCGAAATCTGGGCTTAACGTGCAGCGCCGGCTGCGGGCTTCGTGTCCGGGGCCACAACCACTGGAACGTTTTGTTGGCGGACCAACTCATTAAATGCGGTTAAGTCGCTGCCCATCAGCTTCTTAAGGGATTCAAGCTGCAGGTTCACTTGACTGGCCAACTCTTCATATACCTGCGTGTCTTGCAGCGTCGGCGCGTCGTCGGAACTCTCCACGCCACCCAGCAGTGTGGCCAGCTTGTTGTTCAGCTTGATCGGATAATTCAGAGGATCCTCGCTGGCCCGGTTCTTGGTCTGATAGAGCGCCTCCTCCACCGCGCTCAGCTTGCCCGCCAGAGCGTTGGCCGCCTCCGCAACTTTCGCATCGTTCACGCGGCCGGCGTATTCGTTCAACTGCCGCCGCACATCCCGGATCTGCACCACCGCTTGATTGGCCTGATCCAGCTTACCGTGGATCTGCAGTGCCATCTCCAGTTGTCGCGCGTAGTCCTCTGGCGTTGTGGTCAGCCGCGGATCTTTCTTCACCTCGAAACTCTGCACCTGCGATTTGCCGTTCACCGTGAGCATCACCTTGTACGTCGCGGGCACCACGGCCGGACCCCTCACATTGCCCGCCCACAGGATCATCCCCGGGAACGTCGTCGCCTCCCGATACCGTAGATCCCATATGAACCGGTTTAAGCCCGCCTCGGCCGGCACGCGATCGGCACCGGCGGGACGCCTCGGCCCTTCTTCCTCGTCTTCTTCCCGAGCTTCAGCCTCGGGCCGCTTCGGCTGCTGCAGACTGGAAAACTTCCGGATCAGCTTGTCATTACTGTCCAGAAACTCCAGAGTCACCTCACCTTGCGGCTTCTCCCGAAACGAGTAGTAGATCACGGCTCCAGCCGCTGGGTTCTGTCCCACGGGCGCATTGGACGCCAGCCGGAATCCTCCGCGCAACGTTCGATACGCATCCTTCGGCTGATACAGCTTAAACTCCTGCTTCAGGTCGCTGTCTGCAATCTGATACAACAGCGGCAGATCGTCGAATATCCAAAAAGCCCGCCCTTGCGTCGCTACCACCAATTCCTTCTCGCGCTGATCGAACGCCAGATCGGCAATGGGCACAACCGGCAGGTTCAATTGGAACGATTTCCACGATGTCCCTCCGTTGAACGAGACAAACATCCCCGTTTCTGTTCCAGCCACCAGCAGATCGCGCCGGTTCGGATCCTCGCGGATTACCCGCGTGAACGCATTCGGCGGAATTCCCGAATCGATTCGCGACCAGGTCTTGCCGTAATCCGTCGTCTTGTATAAATACGGCCGGAAGTCGTCTAGCTTGTACATCGTCGCCGCGAAGTACGCCGTCCCCGCGGCCTGCGGCGATGCTTCAATCGAGTTGATCTGGATCCATTGCGGGAGATCCTTGGGCGTCACGTTCTCCCAATGCTTCCCGCCATCCTGCGTCACGTTCACCAACCCGTCGTCGGAGCCAACCCAAATCAGACCTTTTTTTAGCGGCGACTCCGCGATCGTGAAAATCGTGTCGTAATACTCGATGCTGGTGTTGTCCTTCGTAATCGGCCCGCCGGTGGGGCCTTGTTTCGATTTGTCGTTTCGCGTCAGATCGGGACTGATCGTTTCCCAACTGGTGCCCCCGTTGGTGGTCTTAAACACGTGATCGCCGCCCGCATACAACGTGCCGGGGTCGTTGGGCGAAAACAGCAGCGGATAATTCCATTGAAACCGGTACTTCATCGCCTCCGCCCCCGCGCCCATCGGATTATCCGGCCACACGGTCACGTTACGGAGCTGGCCGGTGCGATGGTTATAGCGGGTCAGCAGGCCATCGTAAGATCCGGCAAACACGATCTGCGAATCCTTGGGGTCCGGCACCACCCATCCGCTTTCCCCGCCGCCGACGTCGTACCAATCGCGCTCGCCAATCGCTCCCTCATCGCTGCGCGTCGCGATCCGCACCGTGCTGTTGTCCTGCTGCGCGCCATAGGCGTGGTAAGGAAAATCGTTGTCCAGCGCCACACGATAGAACTGCGCCGTCGGCTGATTGTCCTCCGTGCTCCAGGTACGGCCGCCGTTCGTGCTGATATTCGCGCCGCCGTCGTTGCACTCGATCATGCGGTTCGAATCGTTGGGCGCGATCCAAAGATAATGATTGTCCCCGTGCGGAGTCCGGATCGTCGTGTATGTCTTGCCCCCATCATCCGACCGGTAGAACCCGGTGTTCACTACGTACACCGAGTCTTCCTTCAGCGGATCGGCGAAAATGCGTGAGTAATACCACGCGCGCTGCCGCAGTTTGCGCTCCTCGTTCACTTTCGTCCACGTGCGCCCGCCATTGTCGGACCGGAACACGCCGCCATCTTCTGCTTCCACGATGGCCCAGACTCTATCTGAATTTTGCGGCGACACCGTCACACCGATCCTTCCCAGAATGCCCTTGGGCATCCCGGGATTGCGGCTCAGTTCGGTCCAATTCTCGCCGCCGTCGGTCGACTTGAACAGCCCGCTTCCCGGGCCTCCGCTCTCCAGCGCCCACGGCGTGCGGTGCTCATCCCAAAACGCTGCGTACACCACGTTAGGATTGTTCGGATCCAGGATCAGATCTACCGCGCCGGTGTTGCGATTCCGGAACAGCACCTTTTTCCAGGTCTTGCCACCGTCAGTGGTCTTGAAAACGCCCCGGTCGTCGTTTGGCCCGAACAGATGCCCCAGCGCCGCGACATAGACGATATCCGGATTCCGCGGATGCACCCGCACCGCCCCGATATGATGCGTGTTCTCCAGGCCCACATTCTTCCAGGTCTTGCCCGCATCGGTGGTCTTGTACACCCCGTCGCCATTCGAGGCGTTCCCTCGAATGTCCGGCTCGCCCATGCCGACATAGATCGTGTTGGGATCCGACTCGGACACTCCGATGGCCCCCACCGACCCGGTCTTGAACTGCCCGTCCGACACCGGCACCCAGGTCGCGCCGCCATCATTGGTGCGCCAAACGCCGCCGCCCGTCGCTCCGAAGTAATAGACGCTGGGCTGGGACGTGACTCCCGCCACCGCATCCACTCGTCCACCACGAAACGGACCGATGTTCCGGTACTTCAATTCCTTCAGCGAGTTGAAGTCTGGTTGCGCTGAAAGCACCAGCGCCGAAAACATCAATGCGACTAGAGGCTTCATAGAATACCTATAGTACTAGTTGAGCTTATTTCGAGGTCGGCCGCGGTATCTTCTGCTCCGCCATCGCGGCATTATATGCGAACCAAGCCATCGCAACTGCGGCTTGACGGATCTCATTTAAATTCACTCGCTCCACCATATCCATGTTCGTGTGGTGGGTTCGAATGTCATAGTTCACGTAATCCTGAATCGGATTGAACCCGGGCACCCCCGCGCTGACGAAATTCAAATGGTCCGTGGCTCCCACCGGCTCGATCACGTTGCGCCGCGCCTCGTATTCCTTCAGCGGCTGGAGCCACGTGTCGAAGATTGGTTTGGCCGCCTCATTGTTTTGCAGAAACCAGCCGTAGATCGCATTCGTTCCGTTGTCAATGTTGAAATAGACATCGAATTTCTCGCGGGCCTGCGCGTTAGACTCTCCTTCCAGGTGCTGTCTCACCCAGGCGCGCGAACCCAGCAGTCCCTGCTCCTCGCCGCCCCACAACGCCACTCGAATCGTCCGCCTTGGCTTCGCATTGATCGCCTTCAATATGCGCATTGCCTCCATCACCGTGGTCGACCCGTCGGCATTGTCGGTTGCCCCTACACCTGTATGCCACGAATCCAGATGTCCGCCGATCATCACCACCTCGTCTCGTAGCGCCGGGTCGGACCCAGGCAGTTCGGCCAGGACGTTGTACGCGTTCCCGCCGTCGGCATCGTAGTACTTGGTCTGCACATTGATCCGCAACTTGACGGGTATTTTTTTCTCCAGCATCCGCGCAATCATGTTGTAGTGCTCGGCCGCAAGCGTGATCGACGGCGCCGCCCCGGGTCCCAAATCCCGCCCGGTCACAAAAACCGTCCCGTGCTCGCCGATGCTCGGCTTCAACAACACACCCGCCCCGGCCTCACCCAGGATCTGAACCATCCGCTGCGCTGGCGTCGGCCCGCTCGGCCGCTGCTGGCCAATACCGGTCGCATACCCCGCCGACAACGCTACATAATCCGGATCGCTCGGCTGCGGCCGGTCCTTGCGCACAAAATTAGTCAGGATGGGCTGGGTCATGACGATCGCGCCCTTGTACTGGGCGCGCGTCCGCTCCACCTCCTCCGGCGATTTGCCGCCCACGAATACAGGCGTGGCTATGATCTCGCCGGCCGTTGAGGGCGACCACGCATCCGCATACCCGATCAGCGGCAGATAACGCGGCTCAATCATCTCCACCGTGACTTTTTCCATGCTCCAGCCGCGCCCGAATTTCCATGGCTCCAAGCGCGCGTTCTCCAGTCCATAGGACGCTAGCCGGTCCCGGGCCCACTCCGCCGCACGCTTGTGTGCCGGCGAAGCTGTCAGCCGCGGCCCAATATCGATCGTCAACATTTCGAACACGGGCGCAACCTGAGAATTAGCCGATTCCTCGGCCCGCATCTTCTCCAACATCCCGCGGTCGACGAGAATCTGCGCCTGCCCCAGTCCGGCGGCACAGCCTAATAACACGAGTCCAACAACACATCTGCGCATAAACGTCATAACTGTATCCAATCGCCCTCCGGTTGCGCAATCCTGATTAACTCGCCTCGCCAAGAGCCGCGTCCGCCAAAGCCATCGCCCCTAGAACGCCCGCGCGCGATCCGAGCGATGGCGGAACGATCTGCGGCGCATCGAGATACCCGTTCAGCAACTCAGCCACAGTGCCGCGAATCATCGGATAAAGCTGCGCCCGCGCCATCACACCGCCCCCCAGAATCACGCGTTGCGGCGACAGCACGCAGATCGCGTTCACTATGCCCAACGCCAGATACCGCGCCTCCAAATCCCACGCCCGATGATTATCCGGCAAACACGCCGGATCCTGCCCCCAGCGTGCCTGGATCGCCGGAGCTGCCGCCAGCCCCTCCAGGCAATCGCCATGATACGGGCAGTTGCCTCGAAACGGATCGCGCTCCCAATCGTGCGGTACTCGTACATGCCCGAATTCCGGATGCATCCGCCCGTGCATCAATCGTCCGTTCGCCATTCCCCCCGCGCCGATCCCGCTGCCCACCGTGATGTACAGGAAGTCAGCCAGACCTTGTGCAGCACCCCACCGCCGTTCCGCCAACGCCGCGGCGTTCACATCGGTATCGATCGCCACCGGCACATGCAACGCCCGCCCAATCATCCCCGCAATATCGAAGTTCCGCCACGCCAGCTTCGGCGTCCACGTGATATGGCCATAAGTCGCGGATTCCGGATCCAAATCCACCGGCCCGAACGAAGCGACCCCGATCGCGTGCACCGCACGCCGGACTTTGAAAAACTCAATCACCCGCCCAATCGTCTGCTCCGGGGTCGTAGTCGCAATCTCCGAAACCTCCAAATCGTCCGGCGCGTGTCCCAGTGCGCACACACACTTGCTTCCGCCGGCTTCAATTCCGCCTAGGACCCGCATCGAAGCCGGCCTTTACTTTTCGATATAAAGTTCTCTATAATACGGAGCATGTCCGCTTCCCTCCCGCCCTGCCGCTCCATAGCCTCGCCGTACGAGAGATGGTATCGCCATTTCCTCGACCGTCGTGAGCCGCCGGAAACCCTGCCTTGGCACGACGTATACCGGCTCTCGCCCCACGAGCGTCATACGGTGGCTCCCTCCATCCAACAGTTCCAGCTCGGTGAATTTGCCCGCGGCCGCGGACTGAAGCGCCGTGCGCTCCGCCAGCCCGGACTCGCCGGCGATTGCTGGTTCCTCCATGCTCTCGATCTGTTCATCCAGGAGGAGCAGCGCCACAGCGCTATGCTGGGCCGCTTCCTCGATCAGCAGCAAATCCCGCGCCTCCGCGCTCACTGGACCGACGGGGTTTTCCGGGTCCTCCGAAAATTAGCCGGCCTGGACGCCTGCGCGGCCGTTCTCGTAACCGCGGAGGTCCTGGCAATGCCGTTCTATCAAGCCCTGCGCGACGCCACGCGTTCCGGCCTCCTGAAGTCTATCTGCGCGCGCATCCTGGTGGACGAGGCCGCCCATCTCAACTTCCAGGGCTTGACACTCGGCTTCATTCGACGGCCGCTGTCCGATCGCGCCCGAACTCTCCGGGCCATTTTCCACCGCACCCTGTTCGATGCCACCGCTTTCCTGGTTTGGCAGCAGCACCGGCCCGTTTTCCACGCCGCCGGCTGGACCTTCTTTCGCTTCTGGAACGAAGCGCAGCGCTGGTTCGCCATTCTCGAGATGAAGATCCGAAATGTTTCATCCACGCCTTCGCGCGTGAATTTCTACGCCGATGCGCGCCTCGATTGAGCTTCGCTCCGATGTGCCACCGCCTCGATAGTCTAAGATCGAACTGATGGGGCCTAATCCAGCGCACGCTGAACAACCGAAGCTTCCTATTCCTGGCGTCAAGAACCTGATCGCGATCGGATCCGGTAAAGGCGGTGTAGGCAAAACCACCGTCTCGGTCAACCTCGCCATCGCGCTCTCGCGTACTGGCCACAAGGTTGGCTTGCTCGATGCCGACGTCTACGGCCCCAACGTCCCGCTCATGATGGGCGTTCGCGCCACGCCGCACGCGATTGGCGAACGCATCCAGCCGCTCGAAAAGAACGGCGTGCGCGTAATGTCGATGGGATTCCTGAATCCTGGCGACAAGCCCTTGGTCTGGCGTGGCCCCATGCTCCACAGCGTCATCCAACAGTTCTTACGCGGCGTCGATTGGGGCGAACTCGATTACCTCCTCATCGACCTGCCGCCCGGCACCGGCGACGTCCAGCTCACTCTCATTCAAACCGCGCCGCTCACGGGCGCAGTGGTCGTCACCACGCCGTCCGACGTCTCGCTCGAGGATGCCCGCAAAGCCATCCACATGTTCCAGCAGGTCCGCGTTCCCATCCTGGGCCTGATCGAAAACATGAGCTACCTGGTGTGCCCGCATTGCCAAGAGCGCATCGACGTCTTCAGCTACGGTGGAGGCAAAAAGACCGCGGAAACGATGAATGTCCCGTTCTTAGGCGAACTCGCGCTCGATCCGGCGGTTCGCATCGGCGGCGATTCGGGAAACCCAATAACGTTGGGCGAAGCCGGCGCCCCCTTCGTCGCCATCGCCCATGAAGTAGAACGCCGCGCCGCCGAAGAATCCGGCAGAAAAGGCCCGTCGATCAAAATCGAAGACTAATTTTGAGCCGCAGATAAGCGCTATGCGTGCGGATTTTTATCTGGCGGTATCCACGCTTACCCGAGGCTGAGGCTTTTTACCGCCTGGCCCAGCTCGCGTCGATATAATCCCGATTCATGCGCGCGATGGCCTCGAGCTTGATCTCCTTGGGACAAACCGCCTCGCACTCGCCGATATTCGTGCAGCTTCCGAATCCTTCGCGATTGAACTGCCGCACCATCGCCAATGCGCGCTCATGCCGCTCCGGCTGTCCTTGCGGCAGCAATCCCAAATGCGAAATTTTCGCGCCAGTGAATAGCGCCGCGGAGGCATTCGGACAAGCCGCCACGCAGGCCCCGCAGCCAATGCACGCCGCGGCGTCCATGGCCCGGTCTGCCGCTTCTTTGGGAATCGGAATCGCGTTGCCGTCCGGAGCGCTCCCGGTCGGCACGCTCACGTACCCGCCTGCCGCGATGATCCGGTCGAACGCGCTCCGATCCACCACCAGGTCCTTGATCACCGGAAACGCCTTGGCGCGCCACGGCTCCAGATAAAGCTCCTGCCCGTCCTTGAAATGACGCATCGTGAGCTGGCAAACCGTGGTCGCGGGCAACGGACCGTGGGCGATCCCGTTGATCACGAACCCGCACGAACCGCAGATCCCCTCGCGGCAATCGTGCTCGAACGCGATCGGCTCCTCGCCTTTCAGTACCAGCCCCTCGTTCACCACATCCAGCAGTTCCAGCATCGACATGTCGGGATTTACGTCATTCGCCTCATAGCGCATCATGCCGCCGCGAGCCGCGGGGCCCTTCTGGCGCCATACATGCAAAATCAGCCGCATTACTTGTAGCTCCGCTGGCTAGGATGCACGTACTCAAAATGCAGCGGTTCTTTGTGCAGCTCCGGCGGTTCCCCTTCGCCTCGATACTCCCAGGCCGCGACATACGAAAACTCGGCATCGTTGCGCTGCGCTTCGCCATCCGGCGTCTGGTACTCCTCCCGGAAATGTCCGCCGCACGATTCGTTGCGCTGCAGCGCGTCCAGGCACATCAGTTCTGCCAGCTCGAAGAAATCCGCCACGCGGCCCGCTTTCTCGAGCGATTGGTTCAAATCGTCCGCGCTACCGACCACCTTCACATCTTTCCAATAATGCTCGCGCAGATCGCGGATCGCACCCAGCGCCTGCTCTAACCCTCCGGCGTTCCGTGACATTCCGCAGTAGTCCCAAACGATCTTCCCCAATTGCCGGTGAAAAGCATCCACCGTATGATGCCCCTGGATGGACAGCAGCCGCTTGGTACGGCTGGCTACTTCCGCTTCAGCCCGCGCAAATTCAGCATGCCCCGTATCCAGCGCCTCCGGTTTAGCATTAGCGATGTAATCGCCCACCGTGTACGGCAGGATGAAATATCCATCCGAGAGCCCCTGCATCAGCGCGCTCGCCCCGAGCCGGTTGGCCCCGTGATCGGAAAAATTCGCCTCGCCGATCACGAACAGCCCCGGAATCGTGCTCATCAGGTAATAATCCACCCACAGCCCGCCCATGGTGTAGTGAATCGCGGGATAAATCCGCATCGGAACCTGGTAGGGATCTTCGTCCGTGATCCGCTGATACATATCGAAAAGATTCCCGTAGCGCTCGCGGATCACGTCCACGCCCAATCTGCGGATCGCATCCGAAAAATCCAGATACACCCCGAGACCCGTCTCGCCAACACCTCGCCCTTCGTCGCAAACCGCCTTGGCATTGCGCGAAGCCACATCGCGCGGCACCAGGTTGCCGAAACTCGGATAGCGCCGCTCGAGGTAGTAATCGCGCTCGTTCTCCGGGATCTGGCTTGGGGCGCGCTTATCGCCCGCTTTCACCGGTACCCAGATGCGCCCATCGTTGCGCAGCGATTCGCTCATCAGCGTCAGTTTGGACTGGTAGTCCCCGGAAACCGGAATGCAAGTCGGATGAATCTGCGTAAAACACGGATTCGCGAACGCTGCGCCGCGCTTGTACGCCCGCCAGATCGCCGTGCAGTTGGAGCCCTTGGCGTTCGTCGACAGGTAATATACGTTCCCGTAGCCTCCCGTTCCTAAAACCACCGCATCGGCCAGATGCGATTCGATCCGGCCCGTCACCAGGTTCCGCGTCACGATTCCCCGCGCGCGCCCATCGATCACAACCAGCTCCAGCATCTCGGTCCGCGGAAACATCTCCACGCCGCCCGCCTGCACCTGCCGCTCCAGCGCCTGATATGCACCCAACAACAGCTGCTGGCCGGTCTGCCCGCGCGCGTAAAAAGTGCGCGAAACTTGTGCGCCGCCGAACGACCGGTTCGCCAGCGTTCCCCCGTACTCGCGCGCAAACGGCACACCTTGTGCCACACACTGGTCGATAATGTTGACGCTGATCTGCGCCAGCCGGTACACGTTGGCCTCGCGCGACCGGAAGTCCCCGCCTTTCACCGTGTCGTAAAACAGCCGGAACACGCTGTCGCCGTCGCTGTGATAATTCTTGGCCGCGTTGATGCCGCCCTGCGCTGCGATGCTGTGCGCGCGCCGCGGCGAATCCTGAAAGCAGAAGCACTTCACCCGGTAACCCAGCTCGCCCAACGTCGCGGCCGCCGACGCCCCGGCCAGCCCCGAACCCACCACGATGATGCTGTGCTTGCGCTTGTTCGCCGGGTTCACCAGCTTCATCTCGAACCGCGCCTGGTCCCACAACTTCTCGATCGGTCCCGACGGAACGCGCGAATCCAGCCGCATCCTACTTCACCAGCCCCGACATCACCGCTACCGGGATGGAAATATTTCCCGCCGCGATCAAAACGGCAACCACCGCGGCAGACCGCTTCAGCACGGGCGTGTACCGCGGGTGGTAAAAGCCCATCGACTGGAACATGCTCCAAAGCCCGTGATACAGATGCATGCACAGCAGCACCATGGCGAAAATATAGAACGCCGATACCGGAATTACCCGGAAACTCGCCACCACGTTCGCGTAAACGTCGCCTTCCACGAAGTGAGGATTCACACTGCCGAAGGTGAAATCCAGCAGGTGATAGATGACGAACGCCAATATGATCGGGCCGCTCCAATACATGGTGCGCGAGGCGTAGGATGACTCGGTCGCTTTCCTCTTGACGTAGTTAACTGGCCGCGCCTCCCACTTGCGCATCGCCAGCGCCACCGACGACCAGATATGCAATCCCACCATGACCAGCAGAATCGCTCGCACCGTCCATAGCAGCGCCGGCAGGGATCGCAGGAACACCGCGTAGCGATTCAGCTTCTCCGGACCTTCGTAAATCTGCAGATTACCGATCAGATGCCCTACCACGAACAGAAACAAAATGCATCCGCTCACCGCCATGACAGCTTTCTTGCCGATTGTGGATGTGTAGAAGCGGTCTGCGACTGCCGTTGCCAACGCGGTTCGTCCTTGCTTTGGTTGTTCCTTCGTGCTTGGAGTAGCAGCCTTGGTAGTCGTAGCAGCTAAGAAGGCGCCTGCCTGCTTTTAGAATACTTCACCCGGCAGGCTTCTTTCCGCGCACATAAAAGTAGTGACCCACAACGTAAAGCACGATCACGATCCCCCCAACGATCGATGCCAGTTTTAAATGATGCTCAACCAGCGCCAAAATCTCCGCCCAGCGCTTGCCGAAATGATGCCCGATGAACAAAAACGTGCTGACCCAGGCTACCGCGCCCGCGTAGGCAAATAAGGCAAACGACCGGTACTCCAGCTTCGAAGTCCCAGCCACGATCGCCGTGAAGTGGCGCACGCCAGGAACAAAATACCCGATCATCAGCGCCCAATGTCCGATCCGGTCGAACCAGTCGTGTATGAGCCGGATCCGTTCGTCGGTCACGTGCAGCAGTTTTCCTGCCCGCGAATGCAGAACCTTCCATCCGAAGGTCCGGCCCAGGATGTAGCTGCATGTAATCCCGGATACGCTCCCTGCCAGCGCGCTGCAAAACGTCGGAACCGCGTGCAAATTGCCTTGGTAAATCAGGAATCCGCAGCCGGTGAGTAGGAACTCATCCGGCACCGGCAGTCCGACTATACCTAGCACGAGCAGCGAAAATATCGCTACATACCCGTACGTCGCGACCCACTGGAGAACGGTATTTTCCAATTAGAGAGCATACCGAAGTGAGGCCTGTCGCCGCGCAAGCGGCATGATCGGGATTACCAGCTGCTCCCAGGATTGCAATGGGAGTGGCCGCCGTAAAAATGTTTGATTTTCGTCGAGAAATCGAACCGGATGTTTGTTAATGCCCAGCTGGCGACTTATGTCCTGAAGACCCGCCGCCTAACGCGGTGCGCAGATTCTGGTGAGCCGAAGTAAGACACTCATGAATTTCGTCGATGTTCGGTATCTTCGTCTCCTCAACCTGGTTCAAAGAAGCCTGAATGGATTGGATCTTGAGCATGCTGTCGTTGATAGCTTCACGTTCCACTGGTGTTAAAAAGGACATTCAGATTCGGGCAGCCATGCGATTCCACATGCCGGAGATATGCGTATTTCGCGCGTTGCTTCTTCTCGTTTGCCATGTGGATGAGCAGGTCGAACCGGTTGCATTCCGAATCCCCCTGGACGATTGCCTGGAATTGCTGCTCGTGCAGAGTAAGTAACTCTTTCACAGCAGCGGCGAATTCCCCCATGAGGCGGCGATGCTCCTCACAACCGGTACCGCCATTGACGGCAGTTACCTCTGTGATCGAATCGTCTGCATCCATCGCGTGACTCCTCACCTCCGGCAATTCCCTTGCAAGTAATGTGCCCTTAGTAAGTGTATGCCGGCCTGCGTTACTATCCTCGGCTTGCACCGCAAAATCCATCCAAAACGCCTCAATCGCTAGCGCCAGCCTCTCACACCGCTCAACGCTCGAGGACTTTTGTACGAAAGCATTCGCATGTTTTCGGTAAGCCTCGATGACCTCCGCGAAGATCGCTGACGTGGACAGCACTATCACAGGAATAAGCCGCCAACCGGGATGCTTCTTTATCGCTTCTAACGCTTCCAGCCCACTAACTCGCGGCATATTCAAATCGAGCAAGATGAGGTTCGGCGTCCAGGAGTTCGCACCTGGCTGATGACCGGCTAACAGGTCGAGCACCTCTGCTCCGTCTTTTACCCAGCGCAGGTCAATCGAGCGCTTGATCCCCTTAAAGACGGTGCGCAAGAGATGCACGTCTACCAGATTGTCTTCTACCACTAGAATGCGGAACACGGCAAAGTGGTCTGGGTCTCCGATTTTACCATCGGCAGTCACACGGATGGCGCGGTTCACTGCCGGTAATTAGACCTGCCGTGTGGACCAATGTTTCATAGCTTACGGCCGAAAACACCGCCGGGGGTTCATCGCACGCGCCCGTGCGCCAGGGGGCGGCGTCGGACGCCCCTTCGTTTGCGGTCAGGCGGTCCTTTCGTTCAGGCCGATTTAAACGGCCGGCTTCTTAACGGGCATGATGCTCGTCGTCGGTGCTGAACCCACGGAGAAGAATTCCAGGAATCGCTTCTTGGAATCCGGCACCGCCACCGGCTTTTGCTCGAATATCGCCTGCGCCAGCGAGGTGAACTTCTTGCCCAGTTCCGAACTCCCGTCCAGCCACCGTCCAATGGTCAGCGCGCGCTGCACCGCTTGGTAGTCGTTCGGAAACGTCATATATACGGGAACCCCGACCAGCTCCTGAATCTGGTCCGGCGTGACCAATGGCCTTTTTTGTGCACGGTTCAGCAGCAGGCAAATTCGATCCGACAAGTCCAGGTGCTTGAGATACACCACTTTCTCGCGCGCCAGGTGCAAGGACGGGATTTCGGGAGTGGCGACCAGAAAAATTTTCTTCGATTCGTGCATGATCTCAAGCGAGTACTTCTCCAGATTGCCAGATAAATCGAAGCACAACGCATCGTAGTTGCGCCGCATGAATTCCATCAGGTGACGAATCTGCGGTGGCTCGATGCGGAAATCCGGATTCAGCTTGCCCGCATGCAACACTTCCAGCTTGTCTACTTTCGTCACCATGGACGGCCACATGCTTTCATCCATCTCGAGCGCGTGCTCGGCGGCGTCTGTCACACAATACTGGCTGTCCAGTTTCAACATGAACCGCATCATTCCTGAGTTCAAGTCGAAGTCCGAAAGCAGCACGTTCATGTTCGGCAACCGCGATATCGCCACCGCCGTGTTCAGCGCGATGGTCGATGTGCCTACGCCCGCCTTGGAAGGCAGAAAGCTGAACACCTGGTTGGTGGATTGTATCGCCGGCGGCCGTTGATCTACGGTGTCTCGAATCCGCACCATGGCGTCGATCAGCGCCTGCCGGTCGAACGGCAAAGAGATGAATTCTCGAATGCCCGCCCGCATCAACTCTAGAAGAACCTGCGGGTCCAAGGATCGGCTCAATGCGAACACCTGAATTCCCGGTGTGTTCCTCTCCAGATCCTTTGCGATCTCCAAAACTTTCGCGATCGATTCCGTGCTCACGAACACTACCTGTGGCGCGTGCGCCCGCACAACGCGCAGAAGCTCTAGCGAGCTAGGATAGTGGTCCAGCGTCCGTGTAACGTGCGCGCCAATCTCGGTCAACAGCGTCTCTAGCCGTTCCGTCAGATCCGCGTCCGGGCAGATGATGATGCTCCGAAGCATGCAAGATACTCCTGACGTTAGGCTAAGGCTTTAGCACTTTCCTCACAATTGGTCCTTGGTCCTAATTCCGCCGCAGGGAGACCTTAGCCCCGTCTGCCTGCCGCGCTCATTGTTAAGGTGTTCGCTGTACGCCGTCTCCAGCCCCGGACTGGCGCACATCGCTCGCCAACCCCTTGTCAGAAATCGAGTAACTTAATTTGCCGCCCTTCCGCCGTATCATAGAAATATGAAGGCCGTTTTCCTGCTGCCACTGCTGGTCTCGGCAGGGCTCCAGGCACAAATCATCGATTTTGAATCGAACGGCCTGCACTACAAAACCTTGACCAAGGGCGGCGTCACGGTCATGTTCGCCTACCTGCCTTCGCACCTCAAGGAATACTCGATCCTGCAGGTCTCCATTTCAAATGGGTCGCCTATCCCTTGGGTCGTCAAACCCGAGGATTTCAGCTATCGGCGCCAGGACGGCGCCACCACCCAAGCCCCTCCGGCTCTTACCATCGTCAATACTTTGCTCGGCAGGGCCAGCCGGCACGACGTCATCAAGCTCGTCACTACCTATGAGCAAGGCATCTACGGCAACATCAACATGCAAACCAGCAACGGGTACGAGTCCCGCCGCCAGAGCGCGCTTGCCGATGGAGTCTCCACAAGGATCAAAGCGGGTGCGGCCGCTTCAGCCATTGCCCTGGTTGCCACCAAGCTCCTCTCCGGCCAATCCACCGACGGAGCCGTATTCTTGCCCAACAACGGAAGACCCTTAGGCGCTGGCACTCTGGTCGCCCACCTGGGCGGCGAAACGTTCGAGTTCCCTACCGAAGGCGAGCCCCTTCCTTCCAAATAGCGCGCCGCCGGCCCTGCCCATCTGGCTGACCGGCTTTCCCTGCGCGCGCGCACGCACGCCGCAGCGTTTGCGGTGTGTGCCCCTGGAGAGAGCAGCCGGCCCATGCTTTCACGCTATGCTGAGTGCATGTTGGGTATCGATCCTCGCGCCGCCCGGGCCGCGTGGACCGTCTTTCTTCTCGCGCTCCTAATAGCCGCTGCCTATGCCATTCGCGAAATCCTGGCCGTCTTTGTGATAGCCCTTCTGTTCGGTTACTTGCTGAGTCCCTTGGTCGGCTTAGTCGAGCGGTTCACCCCACGCCGTGTTTCTTTCACTTTTGCGCTAGCGATTGTTTACTTGATTTTGATCGGAATCATTATTGGAGTGGGCCTCACCATCGGCGCCCGGCTGGGCGACGAGGCCAACAGCCTGGCGAACCAGCTCCCCGCGTTATTGAAAAACGGCCACGCGCTCGACCAGATCCCTGTCCCCTCGTGGCTCCAACCCGTCCGCGCCCGGATCGATCAAACCATACAACACGAACTCAACAGCGGAGGGACCAACGTCCTTCCCTACGTCAAAAGCCTGGGCGGCCATCTTATCTCCGGCGCGAAATACATCGTTTATATCGTCCTTGTTCCGATCCTCGCTTTCTTCTTCCTCAAGGACGGCCGCGGCATGCAGGAAGATATCGTCAACAGCCTGGTCGATGAGCCGCGGAAGCCGGTGGTGCGATCCATCCTCGAAGACATCGACGTGCTCCTCGGCGAATATATCCGCGCCCTCGTCCTGCTTTCCATCTCCGGCTTCATCGCCACTTCAATGTTTCTTGGTATCACCGGAGCCCCGTATGCCGTGCTGCTTTCCGTCTTTAGCGCGCTCGGAGAATTTCTGCCCGTCGTCGGCCCCGCCGGCGCGGGCATCCTCGTCCTTGTCATCTCCGCCCTCGCTGGTTACGCGCACCCGCTCTGGTACCTCGTCTTCTGGATCGCGTTTCGGATGTTCCAGGACTATATGCTTTCGCCCTACGTCATGGGACGCGGCGTCAAGCTGAATCCGATGCTGGTCCTGTTCGGCGTCTTCGCGGGCGATCAGATCGCCGGCGTCGTCGGCATGTTTCTGTCGGTACCTGTGCTCGCCACGTTGCGTGTCGTCTTTGTCCGGCTCCGCCGCGCCCGCGCTAGGGATCTCGTTGGCGTCCAGCCGCCCGTATGAAACGCCTCTTGTACGCGTACGCTGCCGCCCTCCCGCTATTCGCCCACATGGTCAGCATGAGTTCGGGTGAACTACAGGTCCAAGGCGATCGCGCCCACTACGAACTCCGCATCCCGATGTACGAAGTCGCCCACGTCCGCCAGCCCGAACACACCTTGCTCGAACAGGTGCGGTTCAAGGACGCCGGCGTTTGGGCAACTCCACTGAATCCCTCCTGCGGCCAACAGCAGGAGACCTACGTCTGCACAGCCGATTATCGTTTTCCTGGCCCGGTCGATGTGCTCCAGGCCGAGTGCACGTTGGCGAAAGTCACTGTCCCGAATCACGTTCACCTGCTGCACGCGTATCGCGGGGACAAGAGCGACCAGGCCGTGTTCGACCTTTCTTTCACGACGGCGGAGATCCGTTTCCGGTCGCCGACACCGTTTGAAACGCTCGCGCGCGAATCGAGCGCCGGCTTTATGCGCGCCGCGGCAGGCCTGGCGCCGCTGCTTTTTCTCGCCAGCCTGGTTTTGGCCGCGCGGCGCCCCCGCGAACTGATCGTTCTCACCCTGTCGTTTCTCGCCGCCGAAGCTCTGTCCAGCGTCCTCGTCCCACGCTTCTCGATCTCCTTTTCGCCGCGCTTCATCGAAGCGGCCGCCGCGCTCACGGTCGCATATCTTGCCTTCGAAATTGTTCTGTTACCCGGCTCGCGCCACCGCTGGATCGTGGTTGCCGTTCTCGGCCTTTTCCACGGCGCCTATTTTTCCACGTTCCTCGCACAGAGCAACTACCGCGCCCCCGTGTTTTTTTCAGGCGTCGCGTTAGCCGAGTTACTCCTGATCGGCCTGTTCGCTCTCGCTGCTGCCGGACTCGCGCACTTCTCCATTCTGCGCCGCGCCGTTCCCCTCGCCGCATCGTTATTGCTGGTGACAGGCATTGTCTGGTTCTTCCTCCGTCTACGCGCATGACCCCGTCTCAACCGTCCGATTCGCAACGTCATATCACCATATGAGAAGCTTCGACAGTCTCACCGAGCGCGAGATTTTGGCTCTCGCGATCTCCCTGGAAGAGGAAGACGAGCGTGTCTACGCCGAGTACGCCGAAGGCTTGCGCGACAACTTCCCCGCCTCGGCCGCCGTCTTCGACGGCATGCGCCAGGAGGAATCCGGCCACCGCCGCCGCTTGATCGATCTTTTCCACAGCAAGTTCGGCGATCATATCCCATTAATCCGCCGCCAGGACGTGCGCGGCTTCGTGCATCGTAGGCCCGTCTGGCTGATGCAGCCGCTCGGCCTCGATACTGTCAGGGATCAGGCCGCCGCCATGGAGGTGGAAAGCCGCCGTTTTTATGAAAAGGCTGCCGGGCGCGCCCAGGACACCGGTGTCCGCCAGCTGCTCGACGATCTGGCCCAGGAAGAGCGCCATCACGAAAATCGCGCCGAGGAGCTCGAAAAAAAGGAGCTTCAGCCCGACATCAAGCGCCGCGAAGACGAATCCAACCGGCGCCTGTTTGTCCTGCAAGTCGTGCAGCCCGGCTTGGCCGGTTTGATGGACGGATCCGTCTCGACACTCGCCCCCGTCTTCGCCGCCGCTCTCGCCACGCATAGCAGTTGGGACGCCTTTCGCGTCGGACTGGCGGCCTCGGTCGGTGCGGGAATCAGCATGGGTTTTGCCGAAGCCCTCTCTGACGACGGTAGCCTCACCGGCCGAGGGCACCCCTGGGCCCGCGGGCTTGTTTGCGGACTCATGACAGCCCTCGGCGGCATCGGCCACACCCTGCCGTTTTTGTTAACAGACTTCCGCGCGGCCATGACCGCCGCCATTGCCGTGGTCTTAGTCGAACTCGCCGCCATCTCCTGGATCCGGCACCGTTACATGGAAACCCCGCCGCTCTCCGCCGCGGTCCAAGTCGGCATCGGCGGCGCCTTGGTTTTCCTCACCGGCATCTTCATCGACAGCTCGTAGCATGGGTACATTCCCAGGTGCCGCTGCGCAGCCAACGCGTGTGGAGCGCCAGCCGTCCTCATTCTTCCCGTCTCAACCACATCTCCATCGGCTGGGGTTCGCGCATGAGAAACTAGAAAAAGGCCTGGTCGGACGGGTGGTCGCCCGTGCCGCGGCAAAACCGCGGTTCGGGAGGAAAGTCCGGTCTCCATAGGGCAGCATGCCGGCTAACGGCCGGGGGGACTCGCTCAAGCGCGTTTCACGGAAAGTGCCACAGAAAATATACCGCCGTCGATCGTTTCAACGCGGTTTGCGGTAAGGGTGAAATGGTGCGGTAAGAGCGCACCGCGGACGGAGTAATTCGTCCGGCACGGCAAACCCCATGCGGAGCAAGACCAAATAGGAGAGGAGGAGCGGCCCGCTCCGTTCGACTCTCGGGTAGGTTGCACGAGCCTGCCAGTAATGGCTGGCCCAGAGGAATGACCGCCGCCCGCAAGGGTACAGAAACCGGCTTATAGTCCGGCCAGGCCTGCAATCCTAAGTCCTTGCCGCCGTCCCCGCTCAGCTCCCATCCGGATATCCTCCGCGGTGCAGAATCAGCGGATAATGCGGCAGCGTTGTAGGCTTGCGCACGGAAGCGCGCCACCCGTCCGGATATGGCTCCAACCCTCGAAACAAAGGCGATCCCTCCGAAGTGCCATCTCCCGTTATGGGCTCTAAAGCTGCCCGAAGCTCACGCACCGCTTGCGCACCGAACCGCTCAACCCATCGCGCTTCGATGCGACCCACAAATCTCTCGTACGCACTCTTTGCAATCAGACCCTTTTGCGTCAGGTTAACCCTTCTCGATCGATGGGCAGCATCCGTAGCAACAGCCACCAATCCCTTCTTCCCTGAGAACCCCAGCGCCATGCTGACTCCTTCCTTCGAAATCCCCGCTACAGCCGGCAGATCCTGCACTCGACCACCGTTTTTGTCAAGCACTCGCAGCACGTTCGCGCAGATCGCCAGCGATAAGGGCGAGTCGCGCTCGAAATCCATCGTAAACGCAAGCAGTACACGCGACAGAAGCGTACACAACGGCAGACTCACGGCGGAGTTATTCGCGCGCGCACCCGGCTCGCAGCGCTCAAAGCGGGAAGACTTCGCACGCAACCCGTAGCCCAGGATCGGAAGACAGTCAGGCAGTTCAAGTTCGATTTGGCAAGCGATCGCCCCTAGCGACCGGCGAAGTTCATCCACCTCTCCGCTTCCAAATCGGTCCCGCCATCGCTGCTCCATCTCTGCGGACAACGGCCCCCACACAGCCCGGGCTTTCATACCGCCGCGCTTGGCGCGAACCAACCAGGCGGAGCGCGGTGGCTTTGGCCGCTTGTCGGCTGGATCCGGTTCCACCGCGATGTATCCCCATCTCTGCATGCCCGACAAGTTCGTAGGTGTCCGGGCGCGGCGCTCCAGTTCGCGTACGGAAATTCCTTTCTCATCCACGAACTGCATGCAATTCAGCCACATCGCCAGCGAGACTAGCCATGGACCGCGCAGATCTGCTCCCCTCGAATGCCGCGTGGTGCGGTGCGTCATACGATGTTCCGCTTCATTGTCGAACTCAATCGTAAACGCGACCAGCGCAAACGACAGCAACGCCGGCAACGGCAGGCGATCCATTGCCGCATCATCACACTCGCGCCTCTCGCAACGCAACCGCCGTGCGGCATTCACGTCCGCCCGCGAATTCGCAAGGCCGTCTAGAAGATCGCGCTACGAAGCCGACGCGCCGGCCAGCGACTAAGTGCTGGGCGCACTCGAACTGGCACGCGGTCGAAGCGGCAACGCGCGATGGCTCTAGAAAGCTTCCCTGGTCTTCGCTACTTGGTTTGCGGCTGCGGGCACGGCGCGAACCCCTTCGTCGCCGGCATGCGATCCCGATACTCAGGCGGCGGAGGAATCTTTTTCAGCGTGAAATCGACATCCGCAGGCATCTTCATCTCCAATAGCGGAACCGAACAGTACGGAGACGGTACAGGAGCATGCGCCCCGGTTCTTTCGGTAAACATCGGCATCCGTTTCGTGGGATCCAAAGTCGCGCGAAGCGTGCCATCCACCGCGTGCTGGACAAGCCGGTCCGGATCGACGGCATTCTGGGCCGTCTGGCCCCACCCAGCGGCCAATCCCACCCAACAACCAACGGTTGTGAGGTAAACCAACCGCGCACTCATACGCCGATTCTATCGCGTTCAGCGGCGCTGCTCGCAGCTCGCGCCCGCACCCGCTAGAATATCGTTGTGGCGCGCTTGCTTTTCGGCCCGCTATTCGCCGTCCTCTGTACTGCTCCGCTTCCCGGCCAGGATATTGCCGCCGTCTGGTTCCCCACCCACAAAGGAGATAGCTGGATCTATCAGCACGAAACCCGGAACGACATCGGCCAAGGCGCGGCGCATCCGCAAGTGCATCGCTGGAAAACCGAAGAAACCTTGTTCAGCTCCGTTGCGCTCCCGGAAGGCACGCTGATCGGTAAACGCATTCGCGTCTTCGACGGCACCCCGCCGGCTCAATACGCACCCCGAGCCGCGGACGCGTACCTTCTCCACAACGACTGCATCTACACCAACAATGTGGATTGGTTTCCTTTGCGTCATCAACTCGCGCCGGAGTTTTCGAAATTGCTCAGCGACGGCACCGTTTCGCCGGACTTCTGTTTTCCTCTCGAGGTCGGCAAAACCTGGGGCGCGCCTCATCCGGCCCAGCCACCTGCCACCGAAGCCCCCAGCACCGGAGCCAAGCAGTGGCAAGTCGCCGCCATCGAAGATCACGACCGGTCCGCACCCGGACATCGCCGTACTTTCCACATCACATCCATCTCGTCAGCTTCCCGTTCCGGCACGACCGTCGATATCTGGTTTGCTCAAGGCTTCGGAGTAGTTCGGGAGCTGCGCGTCCAGCACGGAACCTACGGCGAAGAACGCATTACGCTGCTGAGCTTCGATCCCGCGCTGCGCTAAGGCGTGGCACCCCAGTTCCGGCGCGCGACAATAAATCTATGCCCGGCCCTTGGTCCCGCATTCAACACGCGCTCGACCTCGGCGCCCGCCAGCAGGTCACCCGCCAAGGCCTGATCTTCTTCCTCATTTGCCTGTTGGTCGCACTCGCGGCCTTTGCTTCGGCAAACAACCTCTTGTTTCTAATTCTCGCGGTGCTGCTCGCCACGCTTCTGGTATCGGACTTCGTCAGCCGCCTCTCGCTCGCCGGCCTCGAAGTCGACTTCCAACTGCCCAACCACATCTGCGCCGGCCGCAAGCTCCTCGGCCGCATCTTGGTCCGCAATACCAAGAGTTGGATGCCCTCGTTTTCTATCCACCTAACTGCATCGGCCGAAAGCGGGCTCGCCACGCCTCTATATTTCTCCGTGATTCCCGGCGGCGCGCAGATCGAAGAACCAGTCGAGCTCTTCTTCGCCCGCCGCGGCTCCTACCGGCAAAACAGTTTTCGTTTCTCCACCCGTTTCCCGTTCGGCTTCGCCGAGCGCCGTATCAGTGTTCTGCTCGCCCGCGAAGTCCTGGTCTACCCTTCCATCGATCCCAAGCCCGGCTTTGAGGACTTGCTGGTCTCCTTGCAAGGAGACATCGCCTCCTTCTACCGCGGCCAAGGCCATGACTTCTACCGTATCCGCCCCTACGAAATCTCCGAAAGCGCCCGCCACGTTGATTGGAAAGCCACCGCCCACACCGGCGACCTGCAAGTGCGCGAGTTCGCCCGCGACCAGGAGCAAATGGTCGCCTTCTTCCTCGATCTCGACGTCTCGCCCACGCACGCCGCCTGGTTCGAGTCCATGGTGGATTGCTGTGCCTTCCTCGCCTGGAACGTGTCCGAGCGCGGTTCGCGCGTGCGCTTCTGCACTCAGGAAGTGGACTGGCAATTACCCGAAGAAGCCAGCGTCTACACTGTTCTGAAGTATCTCGCTGTCGTCGTGCCTCGCCGCGGCAAATACCTTGCAGCTTCTCACCAGCGCGATGTGTTCCAGATTGTGTTCAGCGCCGCTCCGGAGCGCCTGACCGAAGTAGGTTGGGAGTTGGACAGCGGAAATCTGCGCTTGCTCACACCCGAGCTTGGGTCTCCGGCTTCGCCCTAACGCTTCGCTGCCGGCCTTTGGGATTCAAAACGGATCTCGTTCAGCACTTCCGGCGCATGCGGCAGTTCTTTATCCCCTGGCGGAAAACGGTTGATGCTCAGGACATACGCCACCAGATCCGCAACCACCGTCGGGCTTAACTTTCCTGCCTCGGAATTCAGCGGCATATCGCGCCGAATGCGCGTATACAAGTCGCCCAGCTTCTGCCCATCCCAGTTCGTGAGAAACTGCCCTCCCCGGAGGGGCGGCGTTTCGGCATCCCCCTCCAGATCGTCTCCGTGGCAATCCAGGCAATGCTCGTTATACAGCGGTAGCCCGCGTTTTGCCTGCGCTTCCGTGTAAACTCCGTCCCACACGGTCCGCGTTCTCTCTTGAGCGCGCACCGCCCGGTAGCTCATGCCAAGCGCTGCCACCGCAGCAACCATAACCAGCGTGCCTCGGATATTCCGTCTCATTGAAAGATTCCTAAGTGTAGCACCGTGCATTCGCGGCAAATTCTGAGCGCCTCCACGCGCTGAGCGCCTCCACGCGCTAGTGGCGCATGCCCCGCGCGTAGCCCTACGTTAGAATCAGGACTTGCCCCATCGCGTTCGAACCGCGCTATGGCTCTTCTGGGTTGCAGCCATGGTATGGATGACCGCGGATGTTTTCCGTTGGCATCTGAACTATTTCCGAAGCCCTGGCCCGCAATTCCATCGGCTGGCCTTGTTTATTATTCCCGCTCTCGCAGCCTTTGCATGCCTTTACTCTGCAATCCGTAGATCCAGGCTCTGGAAATATGAGCCGTACCTTTTCGCGCTGATCATCGTCGCCGCCTGTCTCAGCTATGAAACGCGAGCCTTCCTGGTAATCGCGGCCACTTTCCTCGCCTCCAGCGCCGCCGGACGTTTCGCAGTCCGCCGCCTGGGAATCAAACTCAACGGCCCGCTCGAGAGCGTCACCCTCGCTTTCGGCTCGGGCGCAGGACTGCTCATCTTGTTGCTGACGATCGCCGGAATGCTCGGGCTCTTCTACGCGCCCCTCTTCGTAACGATTCTGCTCTTACCGCTGCTCCTCCTCCGATACGACACTGGGCAAACGCTGCTCGATTTCCGAACCCTCTTCGACCGCTGGCGCTCTGCTGATTCGATTCGCCACCCCTTGGCAGGCATCGCAATGGTCTTCGCGTTCCTGGCCTTGATCTGCGCCCTTATGCTCACGCTCGCGCCCAGCATCGCGTTCGATCCCGTCGCGGTCCACATCCCATCCGCACAGTTCTACACTCAAACCCACGCTCTCCGGCCAGTCACCGGCCTCGACTACTCGTATTACCCGCAAGGGTTCGAAATGCTCTGGACCTTCGCCTACGCTCTGGCAGGTCAACCGGGCGCTCAACTGATGTCGGCGCTTTTTTTTCCCTTGTTCCTCTTGATCCTGGCCTGCTTGGCACGCGCATGCGGGCTCGATCGCGGCGCCACATTCCTCGCCCTCGTCTGCGCGGCCACGTTGCCTTTTCTGCATTGGTCGGGCAGCGCCATGAAGAATGACCTCGCCCTGACATTCTTCGAACTCCTCACCTTATACTCCGCGGTGCGCTGGCTCCAGGACATGAACTTCCGCTGGATCGCCGCCGGCGCATTCTTTCTGGCGCAGTCGTTCTCCATAAAGCACGTCGCCTTATTTGCCGCAATACCGCTCACGCTGTTATTTGCCTATGCCATCTGGCGCCAGCCAAAAAGCGCCCGTGCCGCTGCCCTGGTTGTGGCGATCCTCCTCGTCTTGGCCGGATTTTGGCCTCTCCGCGCCTACCTGCTTACCGGCAATCCCGTTGCACCGTCCCACTTAAGCTCCGTCACTGGAGTCTTCCGAATCTACACGCGTCAGCCCCCCATGAGCCGTGCCCAAACCTTCTTTTACGCTCCAATGCTGGTGCTTTTTCACGGCCAGGATACGTTCGAATCCCCTTTGCCCAACCCCGCCGGCATCTTGTTCTTCGCCTTCGCCCCCCTGGCTCTATTGGGGGTTCCTGTCCGTCCCCTAACCCGCGCGCAAATTGCTTGCACCGTCTTCGCGGCCGTCTATCTTGTTTACTGGGCCGCGATCCTGGTCAAGGTCCGCTACGCCATCGCGCCCTTCGCCATACTCGCCATATTGTTCGCAGCCTGGATCAAACAGTTCTATGACTCAGGTGGCGCGGACCGGTTCCGCAAATTCTCGATCCTCGGCGTTGAAACTTACTGTCTTCTGATCGCGCTGATGGGCCTGATGATCGTCGGCAACAACGCCCCGCAGCTTGCTTATTTTGCGGGCCGTGTCGACAAACCCGGCTACCTGCGCGCGGCCATGCAGGCCTACGGTCCGGTCGACTTCGTTCGCCGCGCCGCGCCAGGGCAAACCCCAATTTTCGCCGTCGAAAATATGGCCCGCGCCTACTCGCCCGATCCATTTCATTTTCAGGGCATCTGGTGTCCCGATGACGCACCCTGCTCGGCCGCCGACGTCGTCCGGAACGCGCGCCGCAGCGGTGCCCGGTACCTTATTTTTCCAGAAAACGGCAGCGTTCCCGCAGACGCGATAGCGCAACTCGGTAGTCCGGAATGCATCTATCGCGATGCCCATTTCCGCGTTTATCATCTCACCCGCGATCCCGCCCAAACCTTGCGCTAGACTGAATCGGAGGTTTGCGACCACATGAAGCGAGTCACAGGCATCGGAGGTATATTCTTTAAAGCCAACAACCCGAAATTGATGAACGAATGGTACGGAAAACACCTCGGCTTACAGCCGGAATCCGATGGCGCCCCCGTCCTCCTTGTTTGGCGCGAACTGGACCACCCGGACCAGATCGGCAGAACCGTCTGGGCTGTCTTCGATAAAGACACGAAGTACTTCGAGCCAAGCAGCGCGCCATTCATGATCAACTATCGCGTCGACAATTTGGACCGGCTGCTCGAAAATTTGCGCGCCGAGGGAGTCCAGATCGATCCCAAGCGCGAAGACAGCGAATACGGCCGGTTCGCCTGGATCACCGATCCAGAGGGAAACCGCATCGAGCTCTGGGAGCCGCCCAAAGAATGACCGATCCCTCCGGTCGCAAGCTGACTCGCCGCCAAACCTTCCAGGGCGTGCTCGCCGCATCGGCCCTGTTCGATTGGCACGCCGCCGCGCAGCCCGCCGCCATCCCTTTCTGGAACACAGAACTGCGTCAACTCGCCCCCGGCATTTTTGCCTATGTTCAGGCCGGCGGCCCCGGCGTTCCTAGCTTGAGCGTCTCCAACGCTGGACTCATCCTGGGCGACCGGACCATGATCGCCATCGACGCGCTCGGAGCGCCGCTCCACGCCCAGGCCTTCATTGCCGCCGCCAAAAACGCAGCCCCTCAAAAATCCTTCGAGCGCCTCATCCTCACGCATCACCACCTGGATCACATCGAGGGCAACCAATACTTCCTTCCCGCCGAAATTGTCGGACACGTTTATTGCCGCCAGGCGATCCTCGAGACCAAGCTGCCCAGCGCCGTTTGGCAAAAGCGCGATGGCTGGGCCCTAGGCGGTGAGGCGCGCAAGCTGATCCCGCCGGATGTCACCTTCACGGACAAGCTCACGTATTTCTATAGCGGTCGCGTAGTCGAGCTGATCTTCAACGCTCCGGCCCATACCTGGGGTGATGCAATGATCTACCTGCCCGAGCACAAAATCTTGTTCGCAGGCGATCTGGCCTTCCATTACGTCGCGCCGTTTGCCCACAATGGCCACGTCACCAAATGGCTGCAAGCCATCGACCGCATCCTCGGCATGGATGTCGACACTATCGTGCCGGGACACGGCCCCATCGGCGGCAAGAAAGATCTCGCGCAAATGGGCCAATACCTGGCGACCTTCAAGCGGGAAGCCCGCAAGCGCTTCGACGCCGGACTGTCCCCTGGCCAAGCCGCCGCCGACATTTCACTCGGGTCCTTCGACCAATGGATCGGCGCACCCGACCGCATGGTCATGAACACCGTCCGCCTCTACCACGAGTTCGACAACACCATCGTTCCCGAAGCCGACACCGAGGGCATGCGCCTCGCCACTATCGAATACAATGCCATCCGCTCGAAAAAATAGTCGCCGCGCCGAGGGCTGAACAAAATCGCTCCACGTCCACTCCGCCAGGCCTGCGCTCAGGGCACCAACTTCTGCCAAAATGATACCCATGCGCAAACACCTGTTGACCTCGCTCGCCATCCTCGCCGCCGCCGGTATCGGCTACCGCTTCGGCCAAACCACCACGGCCCGCGCCGCCTCCGGACGCGTTTTCGAAATCCGCACCTACACCACCGAACCCGGCAAGCTCGACGCGCTGCATGCTCGCTTCCGCGATCACACCGTCGCCATCTTCAACAAGCACCACATGACCAGCGTTGCTTACTTCGCTCCTACCGACGAGCCTAAATCGCAAAACACCCTCACCTACATCCTCTCCTTCCCCAGCCGCGAAGCCGCCACCAAAGCCTGGGAAGAATTTCGCAACGATCCCGAATGGCAAAGAGTATCTAAGGAGTCCGAAGCCAATGGCAAAATCGTCAACCACGTCGATTCCGTCTTTGCCCAAGCCACCGATTATTCGCCGCTGAAGTAGCGAGGCGCAAAAACTCGTCCGTACCAGTTCACGCCTGTTGAAACACATTCGCGCTGGACGGCAAAGTGCGCGGCAGACCGCCCGTGGCCTGCTCTGCCATAATGGTCTTACCGCGCCCTTATGTCGCAGTCTGGTGCTGCCTTCACCCTGAGCGAGCTTCCGAACCTGCGCACCATCGATTGTCCGACTCAGCGCGGACTAAGGCGGTAATTGGCAACCGATACCCAGAATCCGGCCCCGGCCGAAAGCGTGGTTCGGTCCGCCGGAATTGTTTCCCTCGCAGTAGCGATGTCTCGCGTAACAGGTCTGTTGCGCGAAATCGTCATGGCCCGCCTGTTCGGCGCGGGCTTCGTTTACGACGCCTTTCTGCTCGGCTTCCGGATCCCCAACCTCACGCGCGATCTGTTCGCCGAGGGCGCGCTCTCCTCCGCCTTCGTCCCCATCTTCAGCCAGACGCTCGCCCAGCGCGGCCGCAAAGAAGCTGCCATCTTGTCCAATCTGGTCGGCACCGCGTTGATCCTCATCGTCGGCGCATTCTGCATTCTGGGCGTCATCTTCAGCCCCGCTTTGGTCAACCTGCTAGCCGAAGGATTCCACCGCGTCCCCGGAAAATTCGAGCTCGCCGTCCACATGACGCGCATCATGTTCCCCTTCCTGCTGCTGGTCGCGCTCGCCGCCCAAGCCATGGGAGTACTGAACGCGTGCAACCGCTTCGCCGTCCCCGCGCTCTCCTCCACTTTCTTCAACCTGGGCTCGGTGATTTTCGGCCTGATCGTTGGCTACACGCTCGCGCCTTGGCTGCACGTCGAACCCATAACCGGCATGGCCATCGGAGTCGTGTTCGGCGGCGCTCTGCAACTCGCCTGGCAGATACCCTCGCTCCGATCCCAGGGCTTCGCCTTCCACGCCAGCATCGACTGGAGTCATCCCGGTCTGCGCAAGATCATCGCTCTGATGGGCCCCGCCATTCTCGGTAACGCCGCCGTCCAGATCAACGTGATGGTGAACACCAACTTCGCCTCCGAAATTCCCGGCAACGGCCCCGTGAGCTGGCTCGGCTACGCGTTCCGGTTCATGCAGCTTCCGCTCGGATTGTTCGGCGTCGCGATCGCCTCCGCTACGCTGCCGTCCATCTCGCGCAGTGCTGGCGCGGGCAACTTCGAAGAGTTCCGGCGGACCCTCTCGCGCTCGCTCGGCATGGTCTTCCTGCTGACGCTGCCGTCGTCCATCGGTCTAATTGTGCTCGGAAAATCCATGATCGGAGCCATCTATCAGGGCGGAAAGTTCCACGCCTTCGATACCCAGCAGACCGCGCTCGCGCTCTCCTGCTATGCCATCGGCCTGTCCGGCTACTCCGCGCTCAAGGTCCTCAACCCAGCCTTTTACGCGCTGCATGATGCGCGCACCCCCATGATCATCAGCCTGATCTCAATCGCCGTAAATTACGTCACCGCGTCGCTGCTCCTGCGCAAAACGGATCTGGGCCACGCCGGCCTGGCGCTCACCACATCCGCCGTCGCGCTCTTCGGCGCTGTCGCCTTATTCGCGATCCTGCGCCCGCGCATCGGCGGAATCTACGGCCGCGACCTCGGCGTCAGCATCCTGAAAATCATCGCCGCCTCCGGAGTCATGGGCGCCGCCGTGTGGATGTCCAGCCATCAGATCCAGCACACACTCGGCGCCGGCCGCCTCGCCCGCCTGACTGATCTGGCCGTATCGATCCCGTTCGGTATTGTGACCTTCTACGGAACCTGCCGCCTGCTGCGCGTCGCCGAACTAGAACTCGCTACGCGTTCTATCGCCGGGCCCATTCTGCGCCGCTTACGCCCGCCCCTCAACCCTTCTTCCGCGCCTTCCAATTGAAATACCCGATCATCGTCTTCCCGTCGATGATCTTCCCGCTGTGAATCCCCTCCTCGATCTCTTTCCCCGTGAACCAGCGCGCCTCGATTTTTTCATCGTCCATGGGCTTCGCCTCGCCGGCTTTCACGTCCGTTGCCAAAAAAATCGTCATGTTCTCCGCCACATATCCAGGGCTGGGATAAAAGAACACCAGTTTTTCCCACTTCTTGGCCGTATAGCCGGTCTCCTCCTGCAACTCGCGCTTCGCCGCCTTGAGCGCCGTCTCGCCCGGATCCAGCTTCCCCGCTGGCAGCTCCCACAGATACTGCCGCGCTGGCATCCGATACTGCCGCACCAGCAGAATCCGCTTCCGGTCGTCCACCGCCATCATGACTGCCGAACCGGCATGATGCACGATCGACCGCGACATCTCGAATCCGCTCGGATCCACCGCCTTCTCCTCCGATACCGAAAACAGCTTGCACTTGTATTTTTCAACTGAAGAAATGATTTTCATGATTTTCCGATCGTTTGCACGAATTTGTCCAGTGGCAGCGCATTCAAAACGTCCCCGGCCTCCAGCCACCCCCGCCGCGCCGTGATTACGCCATAACGCATGTTCGGCGCCAGGTGCTTGGTCTGATGCGCGTCCGTCGAAATCGCGAACTTAGCGCCCAGTCCCTTCGCCGTCCTGACCAGCGCGCTTGTCAGATCCAGCCGCTCCGGGCTGCCATTGATTTCCAGATAAATCTTGCGGCGCGCCGCCTCTGCCGCCACTCGCTCGAAATCGAACGGATATGGATCCCGGTTCAGCAGCATCCGCCCGGTCGGATGGCCCAGCACCCGCACGTTGGGCGACTCGAGCGCTCGCAGCATCCGGTCCGTCATCTCGCCCGGCTCCAGGTTCATGTGGCTGTGCACGCTCGCCACCACAATGTCCAGTTCCGCCAGCGCGTCTTCGGCCAGATCCATCCCCCCATCGCGCCGGATGTCGCACTCCAGCCCCGAAAAAATCCGGATGCCCAGCCCGTTCCGGTTCAACTCCCGGACCCGCTTCGCAAAATCCACCGCGCGTTTTTCGTCCAAGCCGTTCGCCATCGCCAGCGCTTTCGAATGATCCGTGATCGCGATGTACTCGTATCCCAGCGCGCGCGCAGCTTCCGCCATCTCTTCCAGCGTCGCGCGCCCGTCGGTCTCCACCGTGTGCATGTGCAGATCGCCGCGAATGTCGCGCAGCTCGATCAGCTTCGGCAATCGTCCTTCCAGCGCCGCTTCAATCTCGCCGCAGTTTTCCCGCAGCTCCGGAGGGATCCACTCCAGCCCCAACTGCTTGTACACTTCCTCTTCCGTTTCACCCGCCACTCGTTCTTGGCTCTCCAGGCGGAACAGCCCGTACTCGTTCAGCGTCAGACCCAGCTTCAACGCGCGGCTGCGCAGCACGATGTTGTGCTCTTTGCTTCCCGTGAAATACTGCATCGCCGCGCCATAGCTTTCGTGCGCCAGCGCGCGCAGATCCACCTGCAAACCCTCCAATCCATATTGGATGCTGGCCTTGTTCGCACCCTTGCCCAGCACGTTGTGCGCCTTGGGATGACTGACGAACCGCTCCAGCGCCTCCCCCGCTCCCGGTCCGGTCACCAGCAGATCCAGATCGCCGATCGTCTCCTTCCCCCGCCGGAGACTCCCCGCCGCCTCGATTTTCTCGATTCCGCCCCCCTCCGCCAGGTAAGGAATCAATTCACCCGCTGCCTTCTGCCCGAAGCTCAGCAGAAACCGGCCCACCCGCTGCCGGTACTGCGCGATCGACTTGAGCACCTTCTCCTCGAGCTTCGCGCCCATGCGCGGTAATTCCCGCAGCTTCTCCTCTTTGCAGAGGCGTTCCAGCTCATCGATGGTCGCGATTTTGTGATGCTCGTAAACGAGTGCGATCCCCTTCGGCCCTAAGCCCTGGATTTTCAGCAGCTCCAGCAGCGTCGGCGGAAACCGCGCCAGCAGCAGGTCCCGCTTTTCGAACGATCCCCGCTTCAGGATGTCTTCAATCGCGCCCGCGATCCCCTTGCCGACGCCCGGAACCTCGGTGATCTTTCGCTCCGGATTCGTCGCTATATCCTCCAGCCTCTCCGGATAACCTTCAATCGTCGACGCCGCATTGCGGTAGCTGCGAATCCGGAAGCTGTCCTCGGCCGCGATCTCCATCAGATCCGCGGTCTCGTTCAGCACCCGGGCGATCTCACGGTTTTCCATGCTTCCCGCTCACCACCGGCGCCAGATATGGCTCCACGTGCACCAACACGTCCGCTACCCAATCCAGCTGCTCCTTCACGCGAATGCGAACCTGCGTCGCGATCTCGTGCGATTGAATCACGCTCATGTCTGGATCCACTTCCAGATGCAGATCGACGTGCCACTTCAGCCCCGTCTTGCGCGCGTAGCACTTCTCGATGCCGCGCGCTCCCGGCACTCTCAGCGCCACGGTGCGGATGCGATCCATCGCCTCGTTATCCGGCATCGTGTCCATCAACTGCAAGGTCGTGTCGCGCACTACGCGCACCCCTAAGAAGAGGACGATTACCCCCACCGCTGCTCCGCCAAAATGATCCGCCGCCGAAAACCGCTCCGGGTTGAATAGCGTCATTCCCAAACCGATCAATGCGGTCGTGCCCGACAAAACATCCACAGTGTCGTTCCACGCGTCCGCTTTTAGCGCCGAACTGTGTATTTTGCTGGCATACCGCCGCTTGGTCAGACTCATGATGCTCTTCACCACGATCGACGCGACCACCGGCCACACCGCATAGTGCGCCGGCGCATGCGGCACGTCAAAGGCATGCTCCAGCGCTTGACGCGAAATCAGCGATCCGGAAATCACCAGCATCAGCCCCACCGCCAGCCCGCTGAGCGTTTCCACCCGGCCGTGCCCGTAGGGATGGTCTGCATCCGGCGGCCTAGATGCCAACACCAAACCCAGCAGCACCAGCCCTGACGCCAATACATCCGCGGTCGACTCGAACCCGTCGGAAACGACGGCCGCCGAATGCGCACGCAGCCCAATGGTGATCTTCAGCGCCGCCAGCCCCGCGCTGGTCGCCATGCTGGCAACCGCTACCCGCCGGCTTACTTGCTCCGCATTCACCGCCGCCTCTTTTTGGCGCTTACTAGTTCGTAACTCCCGCGGACTAGCTGCTCGATCTCCTTCCAGTTCAACCTCGTGTTCGCGCGCAGCGACACCCAACCGTGCTGCCCTACATAGGGCGTCCGGTAAAAACGGTCATCTTCTAAAAAAACCGGCTGCATCTTCTTGCCGACCTTCACGCAAATCGACAAAATCCCCTGGTACGTCTCCAGCACCGTAAAAGTCTTCGTTCCGACTTGAAACGTGGGATGCCCAAACGTTGTCGTTTCACTGGTTTTCGGCAGAGTCAAACAAATTTCACGCAGCTTGATCAGAATCTTTTTCTCGTCCATCGCGAATCACTTACCAGCGTACCCAATCCACAGCCGTTTTTTCGGCTCACCTTGGCTTTCCCGCCCCGGCCGTATCCATTGACGCGTGCGCTGTCGTCTGATACCATCATCTCTATTCTGAGACAGAATCTCCATAAAGAGAGAACACAGAGCAGCCCCCATCCACCGCGCGCCTCCGCCGCGCTCGACCGCCAGATCGCCCGCCGCCTCCAGGCCTTGCGCGCTGAACGCGGCTGGACACTCGAAACTCTGGCCGCCCGCACCGGCCTGAGCCGCGCCACCCTATCGCGCATCGAGCGCGGTGAGCTCAGCCCCACCGCCACTATGCTCTGCACTCTTTGCGCCCAGTATGGCTGGTCCATCTCCCGCCTCATGGCGGAAGCCGAAGACGGCCCTCCGGCTCTCGTCCGCGCGCAAGAACAGGTGATCTGGACCGATCCTGAGACCGGTTACGTCCGCCGCATCCTCTCTCCTCCCAATCCGCATCTCAAAGGCGAATTGGTTGAAGTCTTACTCCCCGCCGGAGTCGAGGTGTCCTACGGAAGTTCACCCATGCCCGGTCTCGAGCACCATCTCTGGATGCTCGATGGCGTCGTCCAACTCGAAATTCAAGGCGCCTCCTACCGGCTCGAAAAAGGCGACTGCCTCCGGTACGTCCTGTCCGGCCCCTCGCGGTTTGCCTGCCGTGGAAAACGGCCCGCGCGATACCTGATCTCATTCGTGCATCCCTGAAAGGACTCCTTTATGGCTAGCTGTCCCGATATTCAAATCGAACGCTGGACACCCGACTCATCCCATCCAGCGGCGGACGTTGCAGGCCTCGCCGACCTTCTCAAAGCTTGCGTCGACGCCGGTGCCAGCGTCAGCTTCATTCAGCCTTTCTCGCTCACCGATGCCGGCGCGTTCTGGAACTGCAAAATACTCCGGGCTGTCCAAACCGGCCGCTGCCGCGCTCTGTTGGCCCGCAATCCGGGCCGCCAAATCGTAGGCACCGTCCAACTCGACCTCGCGACGCCGCCCAACCAGTCCCACCGCGGCGAGGTCCGTAAGCTTCTGGTCCATCCCGCCGCCCGCCGCCGCGGCATCGCGCGCGCGCTCATGCTAGCCATCGAACAAGAAGCGCGCGAAGCCAATCGCACCTTGCTCACGCTCGACACCGTCACCGGCGGATTCGCCGAGAGCCTTTATCTGTCGCTTGGCTATACCAAATCCGGAATCATCCCCGGCTTTGCGCGGCGCCCCGACTCGCTGGAGCTCGAGGCCACCACTATTCTCTATAAGCAGCTCGTTCCCCTGCCCTAATGCCGGTCCGCGCCGATACCGCCCCAGGCCTCAAGCTAAAGTACTAAGGTCCTTCCGACGAAACCAGGGTATGCCCCGAAAAGCCACGGCCCGTACTGTGGCCGTTACGCTTGCCCTCGGCACGCTCGGTCTGCTGCTGGATCTGCCGCGGATCGCGCTGCTCGCCGATGCGCGCCTGATGCTCGGCGGCGTCTTCTATCTCGCCGCTGCGATCCTCTATGGACCGCTCTACGGCGCTGCGGCCGCCTTCATCGCGGCTCTTCCGAACCTGGTGCTCTGGCATCGGCCGGAAATCGCGCTGCTCCTGGTGCTCGAAGCAGCAGCCGTCGGTTGGCTCGCCCGCCGCGGTCTCATCGCGGTGCTCGGCGATCTCATTTATTGGACCGTCCTCGGCGCGCCTCTTGCCGCGTTTATTTACATCCGCTTCCTCAACTACCCGCCTCCCACTGGCTGGGTAATGGCGATCGCCTATCCCATAGCCGGCCTCCTCAATGTCATGCTAGCCGAGCTTCTGTTGACGTCCCCATGGCTGCAGAGATACTCGGCATGGCTGTGTTTCGAAGTCAAACGCCAACCTTTGCGCGCCCACCTCACGCGCAGCTTCCTGCTCGTCACCACCGTACCCGTGATGCTCCTCACCATCCTCAACGGGCAGTCGTACGCCCAGCGGCAGCGAACCTTCGCTGCTCAGCACCTCGATGAAGCAGCCGTCACCATCCGCCAGCGCATGCATGAGTTCGTGTTAACTCACCAGCTCGCCCTTCGCATGCTCTCGCGCGCCATCGTCGACGATGGACGATTCGAACCTGCTGCACTCGACCATTGGCTGGAAGAAAACCACGCCATCTACCCCGGCTTCCAAACTCTCACCGTCTCGGACCGGCAGGCCGTCCCGATCGCTCTCAGCCCGCGTACCATGCCGGACGGAAGCCCTGCTCTGGGAGGCCTCGTAACCGGCGAGTCCAGCACACTGCGCGATCGCGAGTACTACAAAAAAACCTTGGCCACGCGCCAGTCCGTCATCTCGCGCGTTTATCTGGGCCGCGCGTCGCTTCAACCCACCGTCGCCATTACCGCGCCCCTGATCGCCGCCGGCGGCGAGTTGTCCGGCGTCTTAGTCGGATCTTTGCGCCTCTCCCACTTCGACGAATTTGGCCAAACCTATCGCAACCTGGCCGGCTCGGAGATCATGATCCTCGATCAGGATGACCGCGTCATCTATTCCAGCCAGCCGGCCAGGCATGCAGCGCTTTCCTCGCTGCGCGATTCGCGGCTCATGAAAACCGCACTCCGGCTTGGCACCGCCGGGTCCTTTTCCTTCGGTGAAGACCGCGGCCAAAACAAAACCGACTCCTATCTCGCCAGCCAGGACGTCGATCCACTGACCAATTGGCGCGTCATCGTCGTCCAGCCCCTAGCCGAGACTCACCGCTCCATTCAGCGCTACTACGCCATGGTCCTGGTCTGGCTGATCGCTGCCATCTCGCTTTCGTTCCTGTTTGCGCGTTTTACGGGCGCCAACACCACGGCGCCGCTGGAAGCTTTAGTCAAACGGCTGCGCAAATTCACCATGCAGGGCGAAGCGCTTCACCAGATTCAGCCCCCGGCCAGCGCGCCATCTGAAATCATCCAACTCATGGACGACTTCGAGCACATGAGCGCGCGTCTAAAAGAGTCCTACTCGCAACTGCGCGACGCCCTCGCCGATCGCGAGCGCCTGAATGGTGAGCTCTCCGCCTTGCTAAACGATCTCGACCTCAAGGTGCGCGAACGCACGGCCGAGCTCGCCGACGCCAAGCTGCGCGCCGAAGAGGCCAGCCGCGCCAAAAGCGAGTTCCTCGCCAATATGAGCCACGAGATCCGCACGCCGATGAACGGAGTCCTCGGTATGATGGGCCTCGTGCTCGGCACAGAACTTGCCGGCGAACAGCGCGAATACTTGAGCCTCGCCAAAGCGTCCGCGGATTCTTTGTTGACCCTGCTCAACGACATCCTGGATTTCTCCAAAATCGAGGCCGGCCGCCTCGAACTCGAGTCCATCGCCTTTTCGCTCCGCCGCTGCGTCGCCGAGGCTGTCGCCGCGCTGCAATTTCTCGCGAATGAAAAAGGATTGACGATTACCACTCGCATCGATGCTGCTGTCCCCGATCAATGGACCGGCGATCCCACTCGCCTGCGCCAGGTGCTCATCAATTTAATCAATAACGCCGTCAAATTCACACCCTCTGGCTCCGTCTCTGTCGAGGCGAGCATCGACCAGAACCTGGGCGACTCCGCCATTTTGCGATTCTCCGTCACCGATACCGGAATCGGCTTATCTCCCAGCCAGCAGCAGCTCATCTTCGAGCCCTTCCGGCAGGCCGACGGCTCCACCACGCGCAAGTACGGCGGTACCGGACTCGGCTTGGCCATCTGCTCCAGCCTCGTAAACATCATGGGCGGATCCATCTCCGTCACCAGCGCGCCCGGCGCCGGCAGCACGTTCTCATTTACCGTCCGCTGTGCAGCCGCCGGGTGCGCCCCGGGGAAGGATCCGAACACCGCCATCTGGACCCCGGCCGGAGCGCGCCGCAGCCGCGTCAATTGCCGCGTCCTGGTCGCCGAGGATAATCCCGTCAACCAGCTCCTCATGATTCGTCTGCTCGAGCAGCGCGGTTTTCAGGTGGTTATCGCGGCCAATGGCCGCGCCGCCCTCACCGCCATCCAGGAGCAGCATTTCGACCTCGTCATCATGGACGTCCAAATGCCCGAACTCGACGGCCTGGAAGCGACGCGTCTCTTGCGCGAAAATGAGCGCTCCACCGGAAAGACTCTGCCCGTGATCGCCATGACCGCTCACGCCATGCAAGGCGATCGCGAAAAATGCCTCGCTGCCGGCATGACCGCTTACGTCGCTAAACCAGTGCGGCCGGAGGAACTCTTCAGCGTGATCGAGCAGGTCTTGTCGGGATCGACTCTGGCGGTCTGAGGGGAAGCCAGGAACTTGGCTAGCGCGTCTCCTCCCGCTCGGCAACCCGGCCGGTGCGCTCCAGCCAACTCCCAGCAGTTCAAAAATAACATACCGGCGCCCTGCCCAGCGCTGTGCAACCCGCTAAACTGGTAGCCAGGCCGGACCATCGATGAGGATCTATGCCCTGCTGGCTCTGATCGCCCTCGCTCCATCCACGCAAGCGTCCGATCCCGAGCACGTCACCGCCCGCCGCCTCAATCGCGCCGAGTACAACGACACCGTTCGCGATCTCCTGGCAATCGATTTTCAACCTGCGGCCGATTTCCCCGCCGACGATTTCGGCAACGGCTTCGACAATATCGGCGACGTGCTCTCGCTGTCTCCGCTGCTGATGGAAAAATATCTCAGCGCTGCCGAAAAAATCGCCCAAGCCGCAATCCTGCCGCCCCCCATTCCTAAGCCCACCATCGTGCGGCATGGCCGCGGCGAGAATCGCGGCTCACTCAAATCGCCTGGGCTGATCGTCTCTCACCGGTTTCCCGCCGAAGCGGACTATACGTTCGTAGTCTCGGTCGGCGGCCGGCCCGATCCCCTGCGCTTGGCCTTCTCGCTCGATGGCCACGCGTTTCCCGTCGCCGATGTCGATCGCGCCGTGGATGATCGAGGCACCGTCGAGTTTCACGCCCATGTTGCCCCTGGAGAGCACAACCTCGCCGCCGAACTCATCCCAGGCGGCCCGCCTGTGCCTGACACTGAGTTTCTAAGCGGGCGCAGCAAGAAGCCGCTCCGCGACCCGAGCGTCGGATCCATCGAAATCCGCGGCCCCTACAATCCCGCTCCCCTGCCGCCCTCCCAAAGCTACCGCCGCGTGTTCACTTGCACCGATCCGGCTGGACCGAATTCTTTGACGTGCGCTCGTGTCGACCTCGCCAACCTTGCTCGCCGCGCCTACCGGCGCCCGGTTACTGATTCCGAAATCGATGCGCTGATCCATTTCGTCGATAACGCGCTCCAGCACGGCGACAGCTTCGAGCAGGGTATGCAGGTTGCGCTCACCGCGATGCTGGTATCCCCGCATTTCTTATTCCGTATCGAGCGCGCTCCGCACACCCAGTTCGAACTCGCGACGCGCCTCTCGTATTTGCTGTGGAGCAGTATGCCTGACGACGAGCTGTTCCGTCTCGCCAGCGAGCAGCGCCTCGGCGATCCAGGTGTTCTACAGGCGCAGGTTCGCCGCATGCTGGCCAACTCGAAATCCCGGGCGCTGGTTGACAACTTTGGCGCTGAATGGCTGGGCCTGCGAGCACTCGACAGCGCCAAACCCGATCCCGGCCGCTTCCCCGATTTTAACGATGCTCTGCTCCGCGATATGCGGCGTGAAACCGAGCTGTTCTTTCAGTCCATCGTTCGCGAAGATCGCAGCATTCTGGACTTCATCGATGCCCCTTATACGTTCGTGAACGCGCGGCTGGCTCAGTTCTACGGTTTTCCCGAGATCGATAGCAACCAGTTCCAACGCGTCCAACTTCCTCCGAATTCGCATCGCGGCGGCGTTATCACTCAAGCGGCCATCCTAACCGCGTCTTCGTTTCCCACTCGTACCTCGCCCGTGCTTCGAGGAAAATGGATTCTCGATAATCTGCTGAACGCGCCGCCTCCCCCGCCCCCGCCCGGCGTTCCGAATCTGGACGAGAACGCCATCGGATCGGCAGGCAGCATGCGCCAGCAGCTCGAGGCGCATCGTGCCAACCCTGTCTGCAACGGCTGCCACGCTATGATGGACCCGCTTGGATTCGGCCTGGAGAACTTCGACGCAATCGGCCGCTGGCGCACGCACGACGGTGATTTTCCGATCGATTCGACCGGCCGCCTGCCGAACGGCAAGACCTTTGACGGCCCGGACGGCTTAAAGCAGTTCTTGCTCTCCGATAAGACCGCTTTCACCAAATGTCTGGCCGAAAAGCTCATGACCTATGCTCTCGGGCGCGGCCTGGAAGACTATGACCAGCCGGCACTCCAAGCGGTCGTCGCGGACACGGCCGCCGCGAATTACAAGTTTTCCGCATTGATCGGTTCTATAGTTCTCCACGCGCTCGTGCCTGCCGCACCGGCGCAAGGGAGTAAATAAATGTTCGTCACCTCCAAGCACCTCTCTCGCCGAACACTTCTGCGCGGCTTCGGTACCGCCATCGCGCTCCCCTTCCTCGACGCGATGCGGCCCGCGCTCGCCGCTACCGCTCAATCCCCCACACGCCTGGCTTTCATCTACGTGCCCAACGGGATCATCATGAGCGACTGGACCCCGGCCGCCGAAGGCAAAAACTTCGATCTGCCTCGCATCCTCAAACCGCTTGAGCCCGTTCAGGACCGCCTGTTGGTGGTCTCCGGCCTCCGCCAGCACAACGGCTATCTCCCCGGCGATGGCCCCGGTGACCACGCCCGCGCTGCCGCAACCTTCTTAACCGGCGCGCATCCGAAGAAAACCTCGGGCGCCGACATTCACGTCGGCGTCTCCGTCGACCAAGTCGCCGCCATGCACATCGGCCAGGCCACCAAATTCCGCTCGCTCGAATTCGGCCTCGACGACGGCCGCATCACCGGCAGTTGCGACTCCGGCTATAGTTGCGCCTACAGCAACAGCATCTCCTGGCGCACGCCGTCCACGCCCATGCCGCCGGAAATCAGCCCGCGTGCCGCCTTCGAACGCCTCTTCGGTGCCGAGCCGGAAACTCCAGAAGCGCGCGCCAAGCGCCAATATTACGAAAAGAGCATTCTGGATTTCGTCCTCGAAGACACCCGGCGGCTCACAGCCGGTCTCGGCCCGGCCGACCGCCGCAAAATGGACGAGTACCTTTCGGCCGTGCGCGAAATCGAGCGTCGTATAGAGATGGCCGAAAAAGAAACCCAGCCCATCGTTCCGCCGATCGAAAAGCCCTACTCCGTCCCGGCCGCGTTCCAGGATTATGCGCGCCTGATGTTCGACATGCTGTGGATCGCATTACAAGCTGACCTCACCCGCGTTTCCAGTTTCATGATCGGACGCGAAGGCAGCGACCGGACCTATCGCGAAATCGGCATCCCCGATCCGCACCATCCACTCACCCACCACCGCGGCAATCCAGAGTGGATCGAGAAAGTGACTCAAATCAACACCCACCATGTCGAGCAACTCGCCTATTTCCTGAAGAAGCTCCAATCCATACCCGACCGCGACGGCAGCCTCCTCGACCATACGCTCGTGGTCTACGGCAGCGGTTTGAGCGACGGCAACAAACACGACCACTCCGATCTTCCGATCCTGGTCGCCGGCGGCGGCCTGGATCCAGGCCACGTCCGCTACGCGAAAGAAACGCCCATGAACAATCTGCACCTGACGCTGCTCGACCGCGCAGGCGTCACAATCGACTCCTTAGGCGACAGCCTGGGCGAGCTCGATCACTTGTCTTCCGGATCTAAAACCGCTTAACGCACAACATTTTCGTTTCGCGGTTCACATCAATCGCTGGCCGCGCGGTGAGATAATGCGGCCTATGAACCGCTGCGTTCCTTTGCTCTCAATTAGCGCGCTTCTTATAACCGGAAGCGCGTTCTCCCAGCCAAAACAGACGCCTACGCCGGCGCAGAGCGTCGCGCGTACATTCGCTTACGTCAATGGGAAAATTCTCGAAATGGCGAAGGACTGGCCCGCTGATAAATACGATTATCAACCCGGCAAAGGACTTCGCACCTTCGGCGAGGTGATCGTCCACGTCACTTCCGGAAACGTCTACGCCGCGAAGGCCGGCCGTGGAGAGAACGTCAACTGGGACGAGTTGGATCCCAAGAACTATAAGACCAAGGCGGAAGTGGTCGCGGCGCTCCAGAAATCAATCGACGACGCCAACGCGACGCTGAAGGCCACGCCCGACGACCGCTTCACCAAGACGCTAGCGCCCTGGCTCCCTGTGATCCAGCACGCTTCGGAACATTATGGCCAGTTAGTGGTTTATTACCGCAACAACGGCCTCGTGCCGCCGGAATCGCGCCCCAAGAAAAAGTAGCGCATTACGCCTACCTCCGCTCGTATCGGCCCATGTACTCGGCCAGTCCCAATACGTGCCCTTGCATCGAATAGACCGTCAGACACTCAGCAGGTGAGCTTCTACTGGGCAATTGTTCAGACGCGACAACGCGAGCGCATACCACTTTAACTGCCGGTCGTAGCGCGCGCGATTCGTTGCGACATCGGCATCGGTTTTGAAATCCACGATGTGCCATTTTCCTTCGCTTTCAAACGCCAGATCGACGACGCCTTCCAATACTCTCGATCCGTTCAGCTTGAGCATGACCGGTAACTCGCGCCGGACGTTTAGCGCGCCGCGCGCGCGGTCGAGCAACGGATGCTTAAGCGCCGCCAGCGCCGCCGCCCCGGCCTGCTCCACCTCTTCCGGTGTTGCTCCAATCAACCTCCCATGCACCTCGGCGAGATCGGCCAACGCCTTGAGATCGGCATCCAGCGGCGCATCGCGCAGAATCGTGTGGATTAGAGTTCCAAACCGAGGGCCACCCGGCCGATCGCTGGCGCGCGTGACCGATTCATGTACTACCACCGCTTCAAAACCGGCCGGCGCTTCTGCCGCCTCCGTGGCCGTGAAGATTTCGAACTGCTGGGCCTGCGCGGCCGCGCTTACTTCATTGCGCCTCGCCAGCCACGCCCGATACGTCTTCAGACTCGCCGATTCGGTTTCCGCCGAGTCCGCAGGTTTGAGAATCTCTTCCTGCCGTAACCCGAAATTTGCCGGCGCCGCGAGACTTAGCGCGTGCGGGTCCCACCACACCACCGAATGATCGCCCTGCCGGGGCGTGTGCAGCCCAGGACAAACCGACGGTTCGTCGGATGTAAACATCGGCCGGCTCACCACGGTCGAATCCCCGAACTTCGGACATCCAGGCGCGGCGCCCGCTTCACGATGCGGTCCGCGCTCGGGATAAATCGCCTTGTTCAGCGGGCTGAGCCAGCCATCCATATCTTCATCGCCGACCGCCGGAACCACCAGAAGGTCGCGCGCACGCGTGGCCGCAACGTAGGCGACCCGCACTCCTTCCGCGCGTTCGCGCAGGCGTTCTTGCGCTTCGTTCTCCCGCAGCTCCCAAGGCGCGCAGCGCAGCAGGCGCGTTGCGCATAAACCTTGCCGGGCGTCCACGAACCGGTCAGGATCGCCGGCCGCGATCCCCGCCGTCATATCGCCCAGAATCACCACCGGAAACTCCAGTCCTTTGGCTGAATGCACCGTCATGAGACGAACTCCCTCGGCGCCTTCTTCGAGCACCGGCGCTTCGGCGGACTCCGCTTTTTCTGCTTGCGCCTCGAGCTCTTCCACGAAGCCGCGGAACGAAATGCCGCCCGATAACTCGAAGCTGCGCGCCAGATCCGCCACGCGATACACGTTCGCCAGCACCTGGTGACCGGCCGGACGTAGCGCGAACCCGGCGTGCGCGCGCGTACGCTCCAGCAGCGCGTTCACGGTGCTGGCAATCGGCTGCCGGTTGCGCCTACGGTGCAGCTCGGCAAGATCGGCAAGGGCCGCTACTATGGCCTTGAAATCCTCAGAAACACTCTCGGGCAGTTTCCGCGATGGATGCAGATGGCCCACCTCGTGAGAAAACCGCAGCAGCAGTTCGTCTGGGATTGCGAACAACGAGCCTTTCAAGGTCGCAAACACCGAAAGTTCGTCGTCCGGCCACTCGATGGCATTCAGCGCCGCGCGCAGCGTTTCCACTTCCTCGCGTCCGTGGAACGACTTCGAGCCAACCAGCAAATGCGGAATCTCCCGCGCCTCAAGCGCGCGGACGTATTCGCGCGTAATGTCTTTGCCGAGATTGGTGAATCGCCGGAACAAAATGCAGATGTGCCGGTGCGATATCGCGACTAGCTTTTGTGGGTTCTCGGCATCCCGAACCTTCCAGCCGCTCTCCTTCAGCAACCATTCCACGTACGCCACGATTGCCCCGGGAAGACTCTCGTTGATCGCGCTTTTGGCAACCCGCAAATTTCCGTACGGCCGCGGCACGGGCAATGCGACTATGGACGGCTGGCCGTCGATCGGCGGCGTCTCGCCGTCCAACGGTGCATATGCTGCCTGTCCCGCTTCAGCATCGTCGCGCATTTCCGGATTGAACGCGGCGTTCACGCACTGCTGAATGGGCCGCAGCGCGCGAAAGCTGGTGGTTAAGCGCACCACGCCCACGTCCTGAGCCGCCAGGTGGTCGCGAATTTCGCGGTAGAGTACGACGTCGGCACGGCGAAACTTGTAAATCGACTGCTTCGGATCGCCAACCACGAACAGCTTTCCAGGCTTCGGCCGAGCTGACATCCACTCGGATTGTTCCGGATCGCCGCAAGCCAGCAGCAGCAGGATCTCGGCCTGCAGCGGGTCGGTATCCTGAAACTCGTCGACAAAAATATGCGAAAAACGTTCTTGAAGCTGGCGCCGAACATCTACATTGCTACGAACCAAATCGCGCGCCAAAATTAGCAGGTCGACGAAATCTAGTTTTCCGGCGCGGCGTTTTAGCGAATCATAGCGCTCTACCAAATCCCACATTTCCGCTCGCAGCGTGCTGGCCAGGTCGGCATCCGCGGCGATTTGAAATTCCTCCAGGTTCGCCAGCAGTTGCTCGCGCGCCGCGACCACTTGTTCTCTGGGCACTCCTTCCGCAAACAAACCGGAGCCTCGCTGCCGGTTTTGCTTTAGGTCGCGCAGCAGCTTGATGAGCAGGCTTTCCAGCGTGTCGTAATCGCGCGCGCGCGTCGCCGCTTCCGCTCGCTCGATCCAGGTCACCAGCGCTTGCGCCGGACGAAGGGTTCGCGCCAGATTATCGCCAGGCCGCGAGCAGCGCGAAGCAGCTTCCCCGATAAGCTTCACCTGATCGACCAGGGCATCCACCTTGCCTTTTCGATCGAAGATGACGCGGCGCCACGGCGCGGGGTGATCGCGCCATTCGATCAACTTTCGTCCGGCGAACTGAAGCTGCTCGATAGGGGGCGTGTTCTCCCAGGAATCGCGCCAGGCCAAGCGCAGTAACGCGCGCCGCAGTCCCGGAGCGCCGTGCCCCAGCTTGTCCTGAAACCAGGCCCGAAACGCGCGCTCGTAAATCCGTCCCGCCTGCTGGTCCGACAGCTCTTCGAAGGCCGGATCCACCACCGCCTCCACGGGCCGCTCGCGCAGAATCTGCGCGCAGAATGAATGGATGGTGCCGATCGCGGCTTCCTCCAAATGCTGCAGCGCGTGTTCGAGAGCGGCGCGCTCGCCGGCATTCTGCGTGCGCTGCCGCGCCAGGTCCAGCTCTTGGCGAAGCCGCAGCTTTAACTCGCCCGCCGCTTTATTGGTGAAAGTCACCGCAACAACACGGTCGATCGTGGTGGCGGCGCTGGCGAGCACCGCTACAATTCGCGCCACCAGCTCCGTGGTTTTACCGGTGCCGGCCGAAGCCTCCACCAGCAAGCTTTCGTTCAGCGAAGTGCGGATGCGCTCGCGGGCGGCCTGGTCTCCCAGGCGGAGCTCAACGGACGGAGTCATGGTGCGCCGCGAACCTCCATCAGCGGGTCCAGCCGGTCGCGCTGTTTACGCTTCACGCGCGTTTCTTCATAGGGGCCGCATACCGGCCGGTAATCGCAGTGGACGCACGCGCCGTTCTGCGGCGCAGCGGGGAAGAAGCCGCTCTCAATCGAGCTCTCGATGGCCGCAAGCACACGCTCCAAACGCTGGCGTGCGTCGGGAATAAGCGGAACGGTGACCTGCGAGAAATCGCCGCGCTGCGTGCAGAAGTATAGATTCCCAGATTCCACCGGGAGGCCGAGCAACTGTTCGGCCGCGAGCGCATATAGCAGAGGCTGCAAAACCGCCCCGCCGCCCACGTATTGCGGCCGCGCTTGCGGCGCTTTCCCGGTCTTGTGATCCGTCACGCGCAACACGTCGCGTGCGGCATGCTGTTCCACCAGATCGATAGAGCCGCGCAATCGGACTCCATTCAAAATCGTGGCCTCTTGCGGCGAGCTGGCTGGGTCGTGATTCTTATCCGTCGGCAGGCCAAACGCGAACTCGAAGTGCGCCGGAAGCCACTCCGAGCACGCGCCTGCCACCTGCTGAATCCAGCCGCGCACGTCCGTACGGACTTCCTCGACTTCGCTCTTCCACACGCGCGGGATCGCGGGCGCCACATCATCCTCGTACTCGGCGGCCACGCGGTCGAGCACCTTGTCGGCCAAGTCCAACGTTTTTTCCAAACGCTCGCTCGTGATTGGCAGGCGCCCTGTGCGCTTCAATTCTCGAAACAGCTCGAATTGCACCGAGTGAAACAGCGCGCCGCGCGTGAGCGGGTCCATTTGCTCCAGCGGAACAGCCGCTTCGCGCGGGCGAAACTGAAAAATCGCGTGCAAGAGAAAGCGGTAGGGGCAGGCCGCGTATTGCTGCAAGGAAGAAGGCGAATAACTGCGCGCGTTGAACCGGTGGCGCTCCAGAACCGCTCGTCCGGCCGGATCTGGATCCACCAGGCCATCCGCTGCGCACCAGCGGGTACGCCAGCGCCGGCTGCGAGTGCGGAGCGAACGGGCCAGCGCGTCACTAATTTCGACCAAGTACCGCGCGCTGCCGGCCGCGCGCTGGCGGGGCAGCTTCGCGGCCGCCTGTAACGCCGCCAAATCGTATTCGGCATCATCGATGGCGATCTGCGGATTGTCGGGCGCGGGCCAGTCCAGCCGCGACGGTGCGCTCCTCGATGCGCGCTTTTCGAACTCGCGCAGCGAGGGCAGCCGCCCTTCGGCCGCGCGAATCACTTCCAGCGCGTAAAACGACGGAACGCGCGGGCGCGCTTGTCCAACATCCATGCGCGGATAAGAAACCACCAGGCATTTTTTCGCAGCCGCCGCCCCCCGGCGCAGCAGCATGCGTTCACGCGCGACGCGCTGATCTTGAGTATCGAGCGACGCCGCCAGCCGCGCGCGAAGCGGATCGGCCAGCAGCGGATCCTCCAAAGCCCGTCGGGGAAACAGCCCTTCCGCCAATCCGGGAACGAACACCACCTCGAAACTGCGTCCGCCCGCTTCATCAATCGAGCCGGCGAAGACATGCCCGTAGCGCCTTTTCGGCGGTTCGGTGCGCAGCGTTCCCAGCTTTTCGCATAACACGTCGTGCACTTCGTCGAGGGAAACCGGCCCGACCTCGCTCATTGGCGCAAGCTCGCTCAAAACCGAAAGCACCGGCTCGGGGCGCCGCAGCGAGGCGCGGGCCAGATCGTCCAGTGCTTCCAGCCATTCGCCCCACGTCGCGGATTTAGGAAGTGAATCCAGCGTATCGATCAGCGGCAACGCGAAGTTCTGCAGCCGCGTGAGCTGCTCCAGCCGCCGCTCGATGTGCGGGCGGTGCGATTCGTCTTCTTTGTCGAGATCGCGAAGTTGCGCCTGCATTTCAGCACGCAGCCCGCGCAGGCGGCGCGCCCAGCGGTCGTGTCCGCCGATTACGGCCGCGTCGACCAGCAGCTTCTCCCACCCGATCGGAATCGAGAGCGTGACCGGCTCCGGCGGTTCCTGTTCACCGGGTATTTCTTGGCCGGGCTGCGGAGCCGGAAAATTCGCCAGAACGTCGTCATCCGGGGGGGCCCATATCGGGTCGTGCTTTTTGGGCGCGCCCGATTCGTCCAGCGGCGGCACCTGACCGAGCGAAAGGTATTCGGCAAAACGCGAGGCCGAGCAGCCGTCGGCGGCGCAAGCGAGCAGCGCCAAGAGCGCTCGCCCGGATGGCTCCGGACGAACCGAGCCGCGGCTGAAGTACGCCGGAATCGAAGCGCGGCGCAATGCGTCTTCAAGCAGCGGCTGGTACTGCTCGACATTTCGCAACAGGATAGCAACGCGATCGAACGGAGTGCCGTCTTGTGCGAGCGCGCGTATGCGCCGCGCGATCTCGACGCACTCCAGGCTTTCGCCCGGCGCCGAAAATAGCAGCTCCGGATCGGGCTGCGCGGACGGCGGTTGCTCGGGCGAAAACATCCAGGTCCGCAGGCGGTCCAGCGTTGCCGTCGCGGGAGGATCGAGCTGCTCGGCTGCCGTTTCCAGAATCGATTCCAGCGACTGCACGACCGGGTTTTCGCCGCCGATCGCCGTGCCGAGGACCGCTGGCGATTTTGACACCAAAGCGGCCAGAAGCTGCCGGTGGCTGAGCGAATCCACTGCAATATCCAGCAACACGAGAGGCAGATTGACAAAACGATGCGCGGAACCGGTGGCTTGTTCCGCGGCGGAGCGGAGCAAGTCGGAGAGATCCGCGAGTCCTCGATCCGCCAGTTCACGTTCGTAAAGAGCTAGCAGTTGCGCGAGGTCTGCGCCGGGGGCGCCCGCGGAAGCAAGATCCTCCGCTGTGACGTAATTCAGCCGGAGCTCAGCGATTGTTCTGGCTGCGGCGCGGGCGAAGCCGGGCGTCAGCGCAACCGGGGCAAAATACGCGAGCCGGCCCGCCCGCTGCGCTGAGTGGACCACGCGAGCGACAAGGGCTTCGATGCCCAGCCGGCTGATCGGCGCGAGCGAAGCCCGGCCTAGCGCAGGCGCTGCGAGCTGCGCCGCGAGCTGCGTCAGAGTGAGCGCGTGAACGCCCTGGCAGCCATCCTCAAAGGCAGTGAGCGCGAGTTCAGTGGCAGCCGCGCGTGTCGGGCCCAACACGACGATTTCGGAATGTCCAGCGTAGGTGCGTAAAAATGCGGCGGCGTGCTCGAGCAGCAAGCCCGTCGAACACGAAACCAACAGCGAGCGGAGGGCCACACATCATTATAATTCCTAGAGCTTCAATTCCCACGTTTCGGCGATTAAAGAAACCCCGAACGATTTGTGGCGCTCCTGCCGAACTCGCGCAAAACCGTGCTTGGCATAAATATGTCGAGCGGCATGAAGGATGGACTGCGTCCACAAAGTAATCTTGCGATAACCCGCTTGGCGGGCAAAGCGGATGCACTCCTCGACCAAGCGGTTGCCGATCCCGAGCCCGCGCGCGGCCGGCTCAACCAAAAATAACCGAAGCTGGCCGATGCCGGCCGATTTACGCACCAGAAAGATGGACCCAACAGGAACACTGTCTTGGTCGGCGATCCAACAGCGGTCGCGTTTTGGATCGAAGCGCTGGATGAACCGGGCGGCGATTTCGGCCACCTCCGCTTCGAAGCGCTGGTCCCATCCATACTCCTGCGAATAGAGCACTCCGTGGCGGTGAATCACCCAACCCATGTCGCCGGGCTGATGGGTACGGATCAAACAGGTCGAGGCGGCGCCGGTTTCCGAGGCGCCGACAAGCCGCTCGATGGTGCCCATGGATTCGATCAGCGCCTTGCGTTGCGCGGCGTTTAGTTTGGCTAGCATCGCGCGCACCTCGGCCTCCGCGGCACGATCCAACGGCAGGAACGCTGCGCGTCCCCGGCGTGTCAGAGCCAGGCGGCTGCTGCGGCCATCGCGGGTCTCACGTTTACGCGAGATCAGCCGGCCTTTTTCGAATTTCTGGAGAATGCGGCTCAAGTAACCGGGATCGAGATCGATATCCCGCGCGACCGCGCCGGCGGTTGCGGCCGGGCGGTGTGCGAGTTCGTAAAGAACCCGAACCTCAGTCAACGAAAACGGACTATCGAGGTAGCCCTGGCGGAGCATCCCGATCTGCTGGGTGTAGAAGCGATTGAAACGCCGCACCGCCTCGGTATCGGACATGTTGCCATTGTCAACAGAATTAGTTGACTAAGTCAAGCAAGCCAAGCGACCATGGCCAACTTCTGCGACGCGGCAGCGGCGTAAAAGCCGGCCAATTTGCGATGCTCCTCCAGCAGCCAATTCAGGGCGGACGGCTCCCAACCGAACGGATAAATCTGGAGTTGCGACATTCGCGCCGGATCGAAACGCGCCGCCATCTCGTTTTCCAGATCGGCGCGGCTCAGTTCCTGGCTGATCTCGGCCACACGCCCGGCATCGAAGTACCGCGCAGGGCCGTAGCCGGTGATGTCTTCACCGATCTCGGTTCCGCCGAGCACGGCTTGGCTTAAGAGGGTCCTGCCCGGTTCAGTTTCGCCCGATAGCAGGTAGTGAATGCCGTGCCAAGCCTTGTCGATGCTGAGGAACGCACCACGTCCTTCGACGGGCTCGCTCTGCTGGCTGGCAGCCCGCATGGCGAACACACGCGCAAGCAGGTCCGCGCCACCCTCGCCACGGCGCAGCGCCTCGGCTGAAACCCCAAGCCGGGCGGCCAACTGCTGCTGAACGGCAGGGTCGTAGCGCTGCATCACAGCGGCCAACGCCTGGGGCAGGCGTTGCTGCACGGCGGGAGAGACTTGCTTCGGAAGCGGCGAAGCTGCCGGCGGCTGCAGCAGTTGCTCGATCAGGTCAGGATCAGCCTTCAGCCGAGCCAGCAGTGCCGGGCTTACTTGGACGAACTCACCCATCATAGACATGCTTATTAGATCGGCTATTTTCGCCCGCGATGTAGTCATTCGTGCCGGAGCGCGGTCATGGGATCGAGCCGGGCAGCTTGACGCGAGGGGAGCCAGGCGGCAGCGGCGGCGATAAGGACGAGGCCTAAGAGTGCGACTGCGAGTGTTAAGGTATCGTGGCTGCTGACCTGAAACAGCAGGGTACGGAGAGCACGCGCGGCCAACTGCACGCCCAGGATGCCGGCGGCGGCTCCGGCGGCGGTCCAGAGCGCCGCGCGCGAGAGAACCAGGCGCGCGATGTCGTCCGGAGTCGCGCCTAGCGCCATCCGGACGCCGATTTCCTGAGTGCGCTGGCCAACCAGAAACGCCATAACTCCGTATAATCCGATGGCCGCCAGCAGCGCGCCCATGCCCGCGAACAAGGCCAGCAGCGTGGCATTAAAGCGAGGACGTTGAGCGAGTTTCGAGACGCGCCGCTCCATGGTGACGATGGCCGCGGGGAGATCCGGGTCGAGTTCATGCAGGTCGCGCGTGATCCAGTCCGCTATTACCTTAGGATTCGATGTGGCACGCAGAACGAGCTTGGCGGAGCGCCAGCCCTCGGGGGGAGCCTGGTTGCGGCGGAAGGTGCCTTCGACGGTGTGTTTTCGCAGGACATAATATTCGGGCTCAGGGGCATCAGCAGGGCCGGAATTCTTGACATCGCGGGCGACGCCGACCACGGTGTGCGGAAATTCCATGACGAGGTGTTTTCCGATTGGGTCTTCAAGCGGGAAGAGCTTGCGCGCCAAGGATTCGCTGAGAATCACGCGCTCGTCGCCGGGACGGCGGTCATCTTCCGTGAAGGCGCGCCCGCGAACGATCGGGATACCGAGGGCGGCAAAGTAATCCGGCGTGACGAAGCGCCAAGCGACCATGCCGCCGGTGGATTCAGTGAAGGGCGGACGGCCTTCGACGTGAATCGCGGCGAACGGCCGGCCGCGCATTCCGCCGGAGGGCGGCAGCGAATCGCTGATCCCGGCGGCGCTGACGCCGGGAATCGCATGCAGGCGGCTTTCGAGCTGTTCGAAAAACTGGAACTGACGGTTTATATCGGCGTAGCGCTGGCGGCCGAGCGTAAAGTCGGCCGTGATGACGTGCTCTGTGTCGAGGCCGAGCGGCACCGCCTCCAATTTCCAGAGGCTGCGCAGGAGCATACCCGCGCTGGCGAGCAGGACCAAGCTGACGGCGATCTGAACGGCGACCAGCGATTCGCGAAAAAATGTACGGCGTGCGCCCGCGGCACGAGCGCCGGTGAGGAACTCCCGGTTGGGATTTTGGAGCGCGGGCGCGAAGCCGAATAACAATCCGGAGGCGATAGACGCGGCCAAGGCGAACAGCAGAACGCGTCCGTCAATTGATGCTTCTTCAAGATGAGGCAAGCCGGCCGGGGCGATTCCGATGAAAAGCCGAAGCAAGGCCCAAGCCAAAGCGCAACCAGCGGCTCCGCCGGCGAGTGAGAGGAGCATGGATTCGGCCAGCGCGTGGCGGCCTAGACGGGCACGGCTCGCTCCCAACGCGAGGCGGACCGCGAGTTCATTGCGGCGCTTGGCGGAGCGGGCGAGCACGAGATTGGCGACGTTGGCGCAAGCGATGAGCAGGACAGCGATCACCGAGCCGAACAAGACCCAGGAAGCGGTGCGGGCACCGCGCACCTGGCGGTCGCGGAGGGAGGAGACGCGAAGCGAGATCTCCTTGCGGTAAGGCGCAGGAACGGTGAGGAGCGCTCGCTGGAAGAGTGGTTCCAGCGCAGCATGGGCCTGGGAGATGGTAACGCCCGGCTTTAATTTGGCAAACACGCGAAGCACGCGCGTGTTTGTAGGCGCGACATCGCCGAGTCTTTGGGGCATCAGGATGTCGGCAGCAGTCAGGGTGGGAAGTTCGAAGGATGCCGGAAGGACTCCTATGATCGTGACGGGCTGGCCGTCGATGGAAACGACCGTGCCCGGCAGCTTCGGATCGGCGGAAAAACGGTCGCGCCAAAGCGCGTAGGTGATGAGGGCAACCCTGGGAGCATTGGGCAGGTCTTCGGCGGCGGTGAAGTTTCTACCGAGGAACGGTGCAAGTCCCAAAGAATGAAGAAAATTTCCCTCCACTTGCGCGCACCCCAAGCGCAGCGGTTTGTCGGCCGAAAGGTCACAACCAGCCACGCCCGCTGAAAAGGAAGTGATCGACTCGAAGGGCGTTTGATAGCGGCGGAAATCGGCATAGTTGCCGGCCATTAGAAATTCGTTGCTATCGAGCGGGGTCAGCATGCCGAGAGAGACCAGGCGATTTTCGTCAGGGTAAGGCAGGCTGCGGAAAATGATGCGGTCGACGACGCTGAAGACGGCGGTGGTAGAGCCGATGCCCAAGGCGACAGCGAGAATTGCCGGGACTGCGAACATCGGGTTTCTGCGGAGAGCGCGGAGAGCGTAGCGCGCGTCTTGAACCAGAGTCTCGAGAAAAACGGCGAGGGGCATGCTGGGTCGGATCGAGATTCAGTATACCTGGAGGCGGCGTGCTATCCTGACCCGGCGTTTAATGTTATTTGGGTCACAGGTGCCGAAATATCGGCACCGTTTTGACGCATCCTGCGTTTTTTCCCGGAGCGTTGGGCAAATTTTAATTAACTTTTATACATGTGCCCGGCGGCGGCCGTGTGGTCGGTATCGGCGATTCGAGTGATGCTGAGCGCACGCTCCCCTTCATAGGTGCGGCCACGCTCGATTCGAAACCCGGGGACACCGGGCAAAGCTTGCGAGAGACCTTTTGGCGTTGTGGGGAGCGCTGCGTGGGGAGCGACGGCCCTGAGCCGGTTCAAGAGCTCGGTGGCGTCGCCGGTCCAGTTTCCGTTGGGCGGCAGCAGAGTATGAAGGGCATCGCGAAGAGGATCGGAGCCGAGCCAAGCAGTGGCCGGATCGCTGAGAGCGTCGATGGCGATTTGCTCGGTGAGGCCGAGGGCGGGGGCAGCGGCGGCGCTCCACATAGCGGCATCGGGAAAACGAGCGACATTGGGAACTTCGACTTCGCGGATACGCCGGAGCGCCGTTGCGGCAGCTTGCGCGAGCTGGGCCAGGAGTGAAGGATGCAGAGCTTGAAAATCGGACCAGATGGCGGACTCGGGCCGCATGCGTTGGATGGGAAGACGCCGAACGGTTACAGTGCGATTGGAGAGAGCGCGCGGAGGCGTCCAGCCGGGATTGGACTCATCGTATGGAACGATCAGAATCATCGGGCGCGCGATTTGAAATTCGAGAGCATCGCGGGAATCGGCCTGGCGGAGGCGCAACGCAGCGCCTTGCGAAAGGGCGCACAGGGCGTCGCTCATCTTGAGCGGGACGCGATGGATATCGTCGAAGGCGAGAATCCAATGTTCATAAGCCAGGCGCAGCATTTCGCGATCCTCGTCGGGCAGGCGGCGAGTGAGAGCGGGTGAGGGGTCGAGTAAAAAATGAAGGGCGCGCGCGAGCAGGGTTTTACCGCTGCAGGGCCGCCCTTCCAGCACAAGGATCGGATAAGGGCCTTTCGGCCGAAGTGCGTTTACGAGCCAGGCAGAGATGGCGGCGCAGTCGAGGGCGCTGAGCGAGAACAGTTCCGCGAAACGGTCCAGAGCGCCCATGGCCGGGGCGGAGCCGTCAGCCGGCGGCAAAGTGGGCGCCGGAAGGGGGAGAGTGGTGAGAGATTGCCTGCAGGGGTGGTCGAAGTTCTCGCGAACGCGCCAGCCATGAGCGTCGATTTCGAGTACGTGACCTTGAGCGTTGGCCAGGTCAAGAATAATTTTAGAAGGCGCGAACGGATCGCCTTCGAACCCGACCCGGTAATCGAGCTTTTGGGGTGGGTACTCGGCATGCGCGGCGCGGGCTTCCAGGGTACGCAGCACGGCGCGAAAGGCATCCTGAGACGGTGGAGCTTCATATACGGTTACGAATTCGCAGATCAGCCAATCGCGAAAATCGGCAGAGCGGAGCGGGTAGACGTGCCGCGACCCGCCCTCACCGGGGACGGAGGCGCAAGGCTGGCCGTCTTGGGAGGTGAATGGCGTGGCCGAGCGAGCTCGATTTAGAAGGGCCGATGACTGGCCGGCGTAGGGAATGCCTGACATAGGTATTTCGGTTTGAACTTAGCTCGGAGCCATGGACGCGCGCGGATAGGTTTTGGCAAGTGACTGGAAACGAGCGGATAATTTCGGCGCGGGCGGTGTGATTTAAAAGCTTCGGCTGGGCGGCGGGGGGAAGGTGCCAGAATGACGGTTGCATGAATGAAAGTCGCTGGATTCCGTCACGTCCCGGAAAACTTTTGCAAACGGGAGGTTCAGGTGGTCAAGTGATGGGAACGCGCTAGCCGTGGCCGCATACGCAAACACGAATACAACCCGTGCTGCTACCATTGAACCCGCGGACCCTTTGGAAAACTTTGCATGGACTCTAACAGAATCTCGACGCTAAAAACGGTATGTGTCGCGGGTGAGGCTCGCGAGGGCTTCAATGGGGATGTGAATCAGCAGCTTGAGCAGCTAGCCGATATGGGCCTGCTAGTCGTCTCGCATTCGCCGGCCATGCTGCTGCGGCGCATCTACAAGCCAACAGAAAAAGGGTTGCACTTATACCGGCAGGTCTCGCGCGAGGACGTGGCTTAAGAAGCGCGGCGTCGCAGATTACAAAAGCGACTGGGACGATAACTAGTGGCCTGTCGAGGTGAATACGTTAGCATGAGAACACCCATCGACGGACGTCGGGGAACTTCCACTTAAACGTATTGAAATCTACTTCGCTCCCGAAACCGCCCGTGCTTTCATTTTCCTCACCGCATTCGCCGAATACGCCTTCCGCGCCCTCTCGTACTCATCCGCCACCGACGCTGCTCCTGAAGGGCCGCCAATCGTCAGCTCAGCGATCCCGATCCCGGTACACACACGCTCCGCCCCCGTCTTCTTCCGCGGGTCCAGATGCACGTCCGCAATTCCTACGCCTTCCTGGCCGTCCATCGACTGCAACACGGTGCCGTCCGAGTCCACGATAGCCGAAAGCCCCGGATACCGTCCCCTGATCTCGTTTGGTGGTGGCTTGTATGACCGCCCTACCTTGTTCACCATTGCTACCGGCACGCCGAGCTTTACCGCGTACCATGACGCCAGATGCGTCCCCGGCACCGTTGGCAACCCGCCACCCTCGGTCATATCCGCGGCCGCATGCGGCATCAAGACGAAATCCGCGGACTGCTTCAGCATCTGCGACGCTGCGAAGCAATAGTAATTCTCAGCGCAGATTCCAATGCCGATTTTCCCGATCGCCGTTTCGATCACATGCGGCCCGATCTCGCCGCGGAAGAAGTACGCCTCTGGCCCCGCAGGAATTTGTTTCCGCACGCGCCCCGCAACGGTACCCTCGGGCGTGGTCAGCACGAACGTGTCAAAGAAATCCTCGCCATCCGCTTCGAGAAAGCTCGTGCCCATCCACACGTGCAAGCGCCGCGATGAGGCCTTCAGCCAGTGCACTGTCGTCCCGTCCGATGGCTCCGCCGAGTCCCACGAATCGTACGAGACATAAGACCCGGTCGGCATTAACTCCGGGAAGACCACCAACTGAGCCCCCTTCGCCGCCGCTGACTCCGCGAACGCTGTCGCCCTTCTCAGGTTGCCTTCGATATCATGATCCGCCGACGCCATCTGCACCGCCGCAATCCGCAGTGTCCGTTGGGCTGGAAGCGGACTCGCCGCTCCACAGACAAGAAGTAACCCGATTGTGAGTTTCACGACCGATAGACGCTCGCGCGTGGCTCCGGTTAGCCGCTGGATACCCCGGCGCAATAAAAAGTCTCCGCTGGGCGTGGGATGAAGCCTGCAAGTGGGCTGACGTCGAAGGATCGAGGTTTCGTGATCGACGACGGACGGCTAACACGGATCTGGTGGCCTGTAGTGAGCTAGCGTACGGGTACCCGACGGCGCACGTCGGAGTATTTCCACCTGAGCGGCCGAGCCGTCTTGGAGTAGGAGCGAATATAACGCATGAGTTTGCGTGCTAAATCGCGAACGGAGGTGAAGACCCCGCGTGCAATCACCTCGCGTTCGATTCGCCCGAACCAGATCTCAACCTGATTCAGCCACGAAGAATGCGTGGGCGTAAAGTGCGGGTGAACGTGCGGATGTTCTATTAAAACGCCTGCACGTGGGCGGTCTTGTGGGCGGACAGGTTGTCGAGCATGACGTGGACTTCCTGGTTCGGTTTACAGCCGCCGACAACCCGATCCAGCAAACTAACGAACTCCTGGCTGGCATGCCGCGCCGCCGGCTTCCTCTGCACCTTTCCTGTCCGCACATGCAGAGCTGCAAACAGCGAAAGCCTCCCATGCCGGTAGTATTCGAAGCCGTGACGATCGAGGCGGCAAGGGAAATCGGCAGAACCGGATCGAGCCGATCCCGCGCCTGGATCGCCGACTTCTCAACCACGCAGAAAACGGCGGCATGTTGCGGCGGGCTCAGATACAGAGCGCTGACGTCTGCCGCCTTGCGCTCGCAATTCGGGTCATCACTCGCCATGTTCCGCTCCAGCCGATGCGGCTTCAGGCCTGGTTTAGGCCAGATCCGTTGCACCGTGTCCTTGCTAATCTTCATATGCGTCCCCAATTTCCGGCAGGACCAATGCGTACATCCATCGCTTGGCGTCCGCCGCGTCGTCTCCAGAACCTTCGCCTGCAAGGAAGGGGTGATGACAGAAGGCTTCTGGCCTGGATGCCGGATCTCCGGCAACCCGGCGATGCGTTGTTTCACGAACCGGTGCCTCCAGCGGGCGAAGGTCGGCGCTGTTGTATCGAGCCGCTGTTGAATCGTTCGGTAGGATAGACCCTTCCCCAGCATCAGCACTAGGGGTGCCCGGAAGACGTCGCCTGCGGGCAGTGTCCGGGATTGCGTCATCTGCTCCAGTTCAGCTCGTTCATCCGGTGTCAATGTGGTAACTTCCGCTGATAGCACACCACGTTAGACACCGGATCTATGTTGTTTCTCAGCGACAGTACACTAGTTTGATTCCCAGCAACCCCTATGATGCCCGTCAGCTTTGCGTCACGCGTACGGCAGCGTTTGGACGAACGGACGAATCGCGCTGTTGCGCGTCCGTGAAAGAACGCGGCTGACGAGCGCGCCGGCGCCCGCGCATCCCCGATAATAATTTCTTACTCATGCGCAAACTTCTCGCCCTGAACCGAGGCGAAATCGCCATCCGCATTCTGCGAGCCGCCAACGAACTGGGCATTCGCACCGTCGCGGTCTTCTCGCAGGAAGATCGGCTCAGCCTGCACCGCTTCAAAGCCGACGAAGCCTACCTCATCGGAGAGGGCAAAGGCCCGGTCCAGGCGTATCTCGACGTGAACGGGGTTGTCGCTCTGGCGGCTGAGAAGGGCGTGGACGCCATACACCCGGGGTACGGATTTCTCTCGGAAAATCCCGCGCTCCCGCGCGCCTGCGAAAAAGCCGGAGTCACATTCATCGGCCCTAGCGCCGAACTGCTCGAGTTGCTGGGAGACAAGACCGCGGCGCGCAATCTCGCGATACGCGCCGGTATCCCGGTGGTGCCCGGCACCGAGCAGCCCATTTCCGACCCCGCGCGCGCCCCCGTCATAGCCCGTGACATTGGTTATCCGCTCATCATCAAAGCGGCCTTCGGCGGTGGAGGCCGAGGCATGCGGGTGGTGGAGCGTCCCGAGGAGCTGCTGCCCCGTCTGGACGAAGCGCGTCAGGAAGCCGGCGCAGCATTCGGAAACGATGCCGTTTTCCTCGAACGCTACATCCGCCGGGCGCGCCACGTCGAAATTCAAATCCTAGCCGACCGCCACGGCCACATCCTGCACCTTTACGAGCGCGACTGCTCGGTGCAGCGGCGCAACCAAAAAGTGGTGGAGGTCGCGCCCGCGGTGTCGCTCGATCCGAACATTCGCGCCGCGCTTACGGATGCGGCCGTCGCTCTCGCCAAAGCCGCTGGCTACACCAACGCCGGGACCGTCGAGTTCCTGGTCGATGCCGATACCGGCCAGTGGTATTTCATCGAGGTGAACCCGCGCGTGCAAGTGGAGCACACGGTCACCGAGATGGTCACCGGGATCGATATCGTGCGCTGCCAGATTCAGATCGCACAAGACCTGGCTCTCCACGACAGCGAGATGAATCTGCCGCGCCAGGCCGATGTGGCGGTCAATGGGTACGCGCTGCAGTGCCGCGTCACCACGGAAGACCCCGCCAACAACTTCGTTCCCGATTACGGCAAGATCCACACGTATCGTTCTCCGGCCGGGTTCGGAATCCGGCTGGACGGCGCTTCAGCCTATGGCGGGGCTGTCATCACGCCTTTCTACGACTCGCTTCTGGTAAAGGTCACGGCCTGGGGGCGAGAGTTCCGGCACGCTTGCCAGCGCATGGACCGTGCGCTGCGAGAATTCCGCATCCGGGGCGTGAAAACCAACATCCCGTTTCTGGAAAACGTCGTCAATCACCCGCAGTTTCAAGCCGGCCAGGCCACCACGTCGTTCATTGACACGACACGCGAGCTGTTCGATTTCGCTCCGCGGCGCGACCGCGCCACGCGCCTGCTCAGTTACCTGGGCGAAATTATCGTGAACAAGAGTCCTGCGGTGGCCGGAAAGCGCAAGCCGTCGATTCTGCGAGCGGCACCGATTCCGCCACACGATGCCAACATGCCGCCGGAAGGCACGCGCCAGATCCTGGATCGACTGGGTCCCGAGCAATTCGCGCAGTGGACGCGCGATCAGCAGCGGTTGCTTCTGACGGACACTACCTTCCGGGACGCACATCAGTCGCTCATGGCCACGCGCGTCCGCACGTACGACATGCTGGCCATCGCAAATTTTGTCGCGCACCGGCTTTCCAATTTATACAGCCTGGAGATGTGGGGCGGCGCCACTTTCGATGTCGCGCTGCGGTTCCTTCATGAGGACCCCTGGCATCGGCTGCAGAAATTGCGCCAAGCCATCCCCAACATCTGCTTCCAGATGCTGCTGCGGGCCTCCAACGCCGTCGGTTATACAGCGTATCCGGACAACGTCGTGGCGGAATTCATCGCGGAGGCCGCGCGTCAAGGTATCGACATTTTTCGAATCTTCGATTCGCTCAATTGGCTGCCGAACATGCGGATCGCGATGGCGGCTGCGCGAAAATCGGGACGCGTTTGCGAGGCCGCCATCTGCTACACCGGGGACATACTCGATCCCAGCCGGGATAAATATTCGCTTCAGTATTACGTCCGTCTCGCCAAGGAGCTGGAACGCATGGGCGCGCATATTCTGGCCATCAAGGACATGGCTGGACTGTGCAAACCCTACGCCGCGTGGAAGCTGGTGAAGACGCTGAAGGAAGAGGTTGGTCTTCCCCTTCATTTCCACACGCACGACACCAGCGGTGTGAATGCAGCGTCGGTTCTGAAGGCCGCCGAAGCCGGCGCCGACGTTTGCGATGCGGCTGTGGCGTCGATGAGCGGCACCACCAGCCAGCCGAACCTGAATTCCATCGTCGCCGCGCTGGCGTACACCGAACGCGATTCGGGACTCGATCTCGACGCGCTGAACCAGTGCGCCGACTATTGGGAAGTCGCCCGCACCTACTATGGGCCGTTCGATGAAGCGCCGCCTGCCGGCACCGCCGAAGTTTATACCCACGAAATGCCGGGCGGGCAGTACACGAATTTAAAGGCGCAGGCCGAATCCATGGGTCTGGGCGCGCGCTGGCACGAAATCGCCGACACTTACGCGGAAGTGAATCGCGCCTTCGGAGATATCGTCAAGGTGACGCCTTCCAGCAAGGTAGTTGGCGATATGGCGCTCTTCCTGGTCAATCACAACATGACGGTTCAGGAGCTGGAGTACCTGGGACCGCAGCATCATCTATCGCTGCCTAACTCGGTAGTTGAAATGTTCTCCGGCGCTCTGGGCGAGCCGGAAGGCGGCTGGCCGCCGAGGTTGCAGGAAGTGATCCTTAAAGGCGCGAGGCCGCAGCCGGGCCGCCCCGGCGAGCATCTTCCGCCGGTCGATTTCGAGCAGTGCGGGGCCGCAGTGGAAGCAAAGCTCGGCGATCGGATATCGCACACCGATCTGCTGAGTTATCTAATGTACCCGGATGTCTTTCTGAAATTCGCCGAGGCCCGCTCCGCGTACGGCAGCCTGGACGTGCTCCCCACGCCGCAATTCTTCTACGGCCTGGAAACCGGCGAAGAGATGACGGTGGAACTGGAGCCGGGCAAGGTTCTCATCATCAAATTCCTGACGCTGAGCGAGCCGCAGCCCGACGGAACGCGGACGGTATTTTTCGAACTCAACGGCCAACCGCGTGAGGTTTCTGTCCGCGACCGCTCGCGGCAGCCCGCCGTCGCCACACGCGTGAAGGCCGACCCGGCCCATCCGGGCCAACTCGGCGCACCTCTCCCAGGCGCGATTTCCAGCATCTCCGCGGATCTGGGCCAGGAAGTCGCCAAAGGCGACCGGCTTTTGGTCATCGAAGCCATGAAGATGCAATCGACGCTTTATTCGCCGATCAACGGCAAAATCACGCAAAAACTGGTCAAAATCGGAGACAAAGTTGAAGCGAAGGATCTGTTGTTAGTGGTCGAATAGGCTAACGCTCGCAGTTTCCGAAGGGCCAGCGAATGCGATTGGGTGGTCGCCCGCATGAGCAGTTTCACCCAAAGGTCTTTGCGACCGGCCGCAACCGACGCGCTGAGCGCTGGCTGAACCAGCACGATCAACTGTTTTTAAACGCTTTTCGCAATGGTCCCGTGCGTGCAGTCCCTCCGTTCGTTAGGAAAATTGCGAGGCGATATGGCTCTCTTGCGGTCGAGGAGTCTCGCCCTAGAGTGCGGACTGCTTGCTGCAGTTTTAGCTGGACACGCCGCCGAATTCGCCGATGCCGCTCGCATCAGCGTCTGCGTTCGAAATGACAGCGTGGTGCCCCTGGACAACTTAGATGAGGCGGAATTTAGAGCTTCCGCAATTCTCAATCGCGCCAATGTGAGCATCCAATGGCGTTGCCGCGACGTTTCCGGTGAGCCGGTCGCAAGGCGAATCTCCATTGAAATCCTGCCGCGACTTGATGAATCCGGCATGCGTGCGATCGCGTACGCCATGCCATTTGAGGGAACCCACGTTCGCGTCTTCTATGACCGCATCGCGCACATGCCAAATCGATCGGCAGTGCTGGCTTATGTGTTCGTGCACGAGCTCACCCACATGCTGCAGGGAATCGCACGGCACTCGGCCACAGGAATTATGAAGGCGCGTTGGACCACCAGCGATATCGACAAAATGGGGTGCCAACACCTGGCCTTCACGCCGCTCGATATCGATTTAATACAGAGAGGCTTGGCGGCAGGCTCAAGAGCCGAAGATAAGCCGGCCGGCGAGGCTTCCGAGGATTCCCGGTTCTCAGCGGCCAGCACGCTGTCGTTCAGAGCGCCGTGAGCCGGAGCCTATAGTACAATCGCGCCATGCGCGCTATTCTGCTCTGCGCGGCCATCCTGGTGGTGCCGTTATCGGCGGACAAGAATCCAGTCGAAGCTGCGAATGCCAAGAGCCTAGCTCTGGCCGGAAAACCTGCGCCTGCGTTCACTCTGCCGGACTTAGAAGGCCGGCCGTTCAGCCTGGCGGATCGGCGCGGTCATACGATCATCCTGGCTTTTTGGGGTTCGTGGTGTCCACCCTGCCGCGCTGAAATGCCGATGTTCGCGCGGCTTGAAAAGGAACTGGCGCCTGACGGGGTCGCGGTCATACCGGTCGCGTTCGATAAGGCCGAGAAGGCGCGGGCTTTTTTGCAGAAGAACAGGGTCGAGCTATGGTCGTTGCTGGACGAGCGTGGAACGGTAGCTGCTCTTTACGGCGCGCATGCTCTGCCGAAACGTTCGTGATCGATGCGAACGGCGTAGTCGTCAAAGCAATCGCGGGCAAGATTTCGGAATCAGAGCTCCGCAGCAGCGTCCGCACAGCACATCGATAAGAACCGGCATCAATTCGAATTGACGGCCGCGACAATCCGTTCCAACATGCCGTCCATAGCGCGGCCTTGGTACCAGTGCCAGACAAAGACAAGGTCGTGCTCCGGATCGATCCAGATGGTATTCGAGCCGTTCCCGATCGCCGCGAAGCTGGTTTTTGGTCCGTGCGGCCACTGCTTCTGCTTGGTATTGAGCCACCACAGGTAGCCATAGTCTGGACCATGCGCGCTAGGCGTCTCGGCATCGTCCAGCCATTTCGCCGAAACGATCTGTTTCTGGCCCCATTTGCCGTGATTGAGAATCAGCAGTCCAAAGCGCGCCAAATCTTCGGAATTGATCCACAATCCGCCGCCCCAGCGCGTGCCGCCGCTTACAGACCAAAGCTCGCGGCCGTCGATCTTGACGCTGCTGTTGTTGTACGGCACCCAACGCCAGTTCGGGGAGGCGCCAATGGGGTCCATGATGTCGCGCTTCAGCACGTCCGGCAGGCCTTGTTTGAACAACTCCAGCAGCGACAGAGCGAAGCGGTTGATGCGCGCGTCGTTGTACTCGTAATATGTGCCGGGATCCTGAATCGCGCGCGGCTTGCGTTCACCTGCGCCAAACTGTTCCTCGCCGACGAAATCCGCGTTCTTTCCCCACATCACGCCTTCCCACTCGCTCTCCTGCTGAAGGTGATTTTTCCAGGTGATCTTGGCGTTGTGAGGCGAATCGTAACCGCCATCGTGGATGTACTTCGCTACCGGATCGTTTACGTCATGAATCAAACCTTTGGCCACTGCGATACTGCAGACAGTCGAGAGGAAGCTCTTGGCGACGCTGTACACAGGGTCGTTTGCCTTCACGTCACCAAACTCCGCGACGATATAGCCGTGCCGGAGGATGATGCCGTTCGTGGCGGCGCGCGTTTTGGGAAGGGGGCCCAGCGGCACGCCGAAAGTGCGCCGCTGATCGCGCTCAAAATCCCAATCGCTTCCGTGCGCCTGCGCATACTCGATGGCCTGGCCCAGCTTCACTGGATCCATTCCAAGCTCGGCGGGCGGCTTCGTCTCCCAAGTTCCAGCGGGCGGAAAATACTTAGCGCTCTCGGCGGCATACACCGGCACAACCAACAACGCCAACACGGAAATAATCTTGAGCCGCTTCATAGGCATCCAGTTTCTCACAATATCCGGCGCCGGTTCACGCCGGCATGAGTGCTGAGTTCCGCCAGGATGTCCGCTGCGGTAAGCACGGGGCGGAGCGCCGGCGATCACCGCGCGATGTCCCGATGCGTTTCCTTCACCTTAAAGCCGGCGCGCGCTAACCGCTTCCGGATCTCGCCAGCAATCATCACGGAGCGGTGATGACCGCCGGTGCAGCCGAACGCGATGGTTAAATAGCTTTTCCCTTCCCGGATGTAATGAGGGATCAAGTAAACCAGGAGCTCAGAGATACGATCGATGAACTCCGTGGTCTGTGGAAACGACCGGATATAGCGCGCGACGCGGGGATGGCGCCCACTGAGGTTTTTGAACTCTGGAATGTAGTTCGGATTCGGCAAAAATCGCACATCGAACACCAGGTCGCTGTCCGGCGGCACTCCGTGGCGGTAGCCGAAGCTGGTGATATCGATCCGGATTTGCGATTCCTCACGCCCTTCGCGAAACTTGTCCTCAATGATGTCGCGCAGTTCGTGGACGTTGAACTTGGAGGTGTCGATGATATGGTCGGCCACTTTGCGGATCGGCGCCAGGCGCTCGCGCTCCGTGCGGACGCTCTTCAATACCGAAGACTCGATGCCCAGCGGGTGTGGCCGGCGCGTCTCGCTGAATCGACGTAGCAGGGTGCGATCTTCCGCCTCTAGAAACAGCAGCGTGGCGGGCACGCGCCGCCGGAGTTTCTGGAAGATCGCGGGGAAATGCCTCAAGTTCTGGCCTTCGCGAATGTCGATGACGAGCGCCGCACGCCGCACGTTCGCCGAATCTTTGGCTAACTCGGCAAACTTGGGCAGCAATCCGATCGGAAGATTGTCGACCGCGTAATAACCCAGATCTTCGAAGGCTTTCAGAACGGTCGCTTTGCCCGACCCACTCAGGCCGGTAATGATGACCAGTTCGGCGCGCTGCGAATCAGCCTTCTTCGCGACTCGTTTGGCCACTAGCTTTCGATCAGATCGAAGTTGCCGTCGGGGCGGCGCATGAGAACTGAAATGCGGTCGGTCTGGGCGTCGCGATAGACCATGTAGTCCTGCGACTCCTCCATCTCCAGCATTGCCTCTTCCACAGTCATGGGCTTGCTGCCATCGTTGTGGTCGACGCGGAAAATTCGCTTGCGGCCCGAGCCTTTCCCGTGGCCGGCTTTTTTAGCGGGCACAGCGGCGGCCGCCTTCTTAAACGTTGCAGCTGCGGCTGGAAGGGGCGGCGGCACCGGCGCGGATGCTTCGGCTTCCTTGTCCTTGTGCCGTTTGGTATCACGCCACTTGTTGCGCAGCTTCAGCACCTGTTTTTCGAGCTTTTCGAGCGCGTCATTGGCCGCGAGCACCAGATCCGTATCGGATCCGACACCCACGATCGCGTGATCCCAGGCATTCATCCGGATTTCGACATTGTGCAGAAACCGCTCCTGCGTCAGGATGACGTGCGCCTCTTTCTCGCCGCGCCGGTCCAGCATTTTCGAAAGCTTTTGCAGCTTGGTCTCGAACTTGTCCCGCGCCTTCGGAGGAAATGCTTCGTGCCTTCCTGTATAGCTGATCTTCATGGAACTAGCCTCTCTGAATCGAGAAGTCTTCAGTTACGAACCCGCCGCTGATGCGTCGACGGGATTTTCATATCTTCGCGGTACTTGGCAACTGTTCTGCGAGTGACGTCGATACCTTCCTCCTTGAGCCGCGCCGTGATTTGCTCGTCGGTGAGCGGATGCTGAGGATCTTCATCCTCGATCATCTTCTTCACCCTGCGCTTCAAGATCAGGAGCGGAGTAGCACTTCCGGCGATGCCTTGCACAGCTTCCGAGAAGAAATAGCGCAACTCGAAAACGCCCTGGGGCGTGTCGGCGTACTTACTGGCGACCGCGCGGCTAACCGTTGAAGGATGCACGCCGATCTCCTCGGCGACTTCCTTGATCATCATCGGCTTGAGCTGGTCAATGCCATGCTCCAGAAACTCTAATTGCCGGCGCACGATGGACTGGCAGACCTTGAGGATGGTCTGCTTCCGCTGCTCGATGTTTTTGATCAGTTGAATGGCCGCCGCATACCGGTCCTTCACGTAGTTGCGGATTTCCTTGCTCGGCTCCTGATCGCGATCCAGCATCTTGCGATATTGCGCGTTCAGACGGAGCTGCGGCAGATCGTCGTCATTCAACTGGATGATGTACTCGTCGCCTTCCTTGAAAATATAAACGTCGGGCTCGACCTGGCGCGCGCCTGGCCCCGAATAACGCAGCCCCGGATAAGGATCCAGGTGCCGGATGAGGTCCAGCGCGATCTGCACATGCTCCAAGGGCCGCCCGAGCTGCTTCGCGATTTCCTTGATCTGCCTGGTCTCGATCAGCTTCAGGTGATTGGAAACGATCTGCCAAGCCACGCCGCCACGGCCGTTCCGGCTTTCCAATTGCAGCAACAGGCACTCGCGGACGTCCGTCGCGCCTACACCCGCCGGATCGAGCGACTGCACGATGCGCAGCCCCTGCTGTACTTCCTTCAGCGTGTGCTGGCCAGATTCGGCGATCTCTTCCAGGCTCGCCGTCAGATACCCGTTCTCGTCCAGGTTGCCAATGATGTTGGCGGCCGCGTCGCGCACGTCCTCCGGCATTATGAGCACGCTTAACTGCGAGTGCAAGTGGTCGGCGAGGGTGACGGGCGACGATAGAAACGTTTCGAACGAAGGTTTCTCGACCGATTCCGACGCGGGACTCTTATAGCCGGGATCGAGATATTCATCGAAAAAGGTCCCGAAATCAATTTCATCGAACGGGTCCTTATCCGTCTTTTGCTCGGGAGTCTCAGTTTCGGGGGTAGGCGCGGCCGCCACCGGATCGACGGAAGCGGGAGCAAACTCGGTCTCGAACTCAGTTGCGGCGCTGAAATCCACGGCATCGCTCGCCAGTTCGGCTTCGGGCGCCGACGCACCGTTCATGGTTTCCAGGATCGGCTGATCGGAGGGCTCGGTTTCCCGTTCCCGCTCCAAAATGGCTTGAACTTCTTCCGGTGTCAGCTCTTCCACGCCGTCGGCTGCTTCTTCGAGCACCGGATTCTGCGCGATCTCCTCAGTGATCATGTCTTTCAACTCCAGCCGGTTCAACTGGAGGACAGTGACCATCTGCACCAGCCCCGGAGTCAGAATTTGCTTCTGCGAGACCTTCAACTGCAGGCGGGGCGAGAGCATTGACATCTGTAGCCATCATAACACCGGTTCTAATCGCTTAATCCCGCAATTTTGCAAATTCAAAGCCATTCGGAAAAACCCCTGTTCTCAATAGGATAGGTCCCTGGGCGGAATGCCGGGATGGCAGTGAATGCGACGGTGCCGTTTAGAATGGAGTGATAAATGCTGGGGCGGCGTGGAACGCGCGGCGATCGGCGGTCTGTGGAATCGCAAACTGCAGCAGGATGCAAACGAGCTTCCGAAACATCTCCGTCATCGCAATCTTGAGCTTCCCAGCGCTGAGTTCCTGTGCGCGCACGCGACGGCTCTGCGCGAACAGGCAATCGTGGTGGCCGACATATTATTTCCTATGCGCTCGTGGACTAGGTCGCGTACGTCCGAAGCCGGCCCGGTATCCAATCCATTATGCTGCCCATCGGTAAGGGGCTGGAAGTAACCCGCCTCTAGCAGGCCCCGCGTCGTCGGCCGTTTTTACATTCTTCTGACAAGCTCGCAACCATATCCCCATGCTCGTGCCGTTGAAATGGGAGCATGAGACCACGATCTGGGTTGTTGGTGCTGCTCTGTTACGCGATTTCTTTCATTCGTCTCTGGGCGGGAAATGCTGACGACCCGCCGCAGGCGTCTTTTATGGACGCATCGCATTCCATGGTGCTTCTTAACGTGGGCGGCAAACAATACCTGGTCAACGTAGCAGCGGGAACGGTGCAAGCAACGTCGGCCGCAGCGAGGGTCGCGCCGCAAGGTAACGCCGTGGAACTGTTCCGCCAAAACTGCGCCGAGTGCCATGGGTCAACCGGTAAAGGCCTTCCTGAGCACGGCACGCCGGATTTCACAAGCCGGTCTGTGCAATCAGCCATGAGCGACCAGCAGGTCGTCAGTACTATTCGCGACGGCAAGGGAAGAATGCCCGCCTGGGCGGGCAAGCTATCGGATTCCCAAATCGCTGAGTTGGCGAGCTACGTCCGCTCGTTCGGCACGGGAACTTCCGGTAGCGGATCGCCGGCGCAAAACCAGGCCTCGACCCCCGGCGTCTACCAGCCTGGCGACGACGTCCTGGTGACTCTCCCAACAGGGCGTCCGGTGGATCGTCACGGGTTGTATTTCAACTTTGCGCACCGCTTCGCGTACCAACCGGCGTTTACCGGCACGGGACGCGGGCAAATCCTGTTCGGTCTGGATGATTTCGCGCTGTCGTCTTTCGGCTTCCGCTATGGGGTGACCGACAAGCTGTCCATCGACGTCTGGCGCTCGCCTTCGTTCATCGATCGGCCTGTCCAGCTCATGGCCGGCTACACTCTTCTGGATGAGCATCATGGAGCGCCTCTGAACCTGACGGTTCGGGCGTCGATTGAGGGCCAGGACAACTTTCGCAAGAATTTCACGGAGAATATCGAAGCTATCTTTTCGCGCAGCATCACTTCGCGCGCGCAGTTCTATGCCGTGCCCACGGTATCGTTCAACGACCGCCGCCTGAGCATGGGCTCACTACGCTCCGACGGCATTTTGGATCTGCCGGGGATAAACGCGTTCTCCACCGGCTTCGGCCTGGCCATCGATATCCGTCCCACTGTGGCGCTGCTGGCCGAAGTGATTCCGACACTGGTCAACGGTGAGGAACTTGGTATCCACCGCCCGGCATACTCCTTCGGCATCCAAAAGAAGATCTATCGCCATGCCTTCACGTTGGGTTTTACGAACAGCCCCGGAACTACGGTGTCTCAGCGCGCCGGCACGAACGCCACGTTCCTGGACGATCCAATGGCCGACAAACCCTCGGGCCTGTTCATCGGGTTCGATATCACGCGCCAGATCCGCTAAATATCGGTTGCTACGCACGCGTGCCGTCACTCGGATCGTGGTTGCAAGCATCGCGTCCACACGCGTCTGAACGCCGTACGCCAGAGGATGCGTGCGTCACAAACTCAGTGGTATGATTGGAACCAAAATCGACCACCGTCTCAAAACAGGTCCACGAAAATGAGGAGATCTATGAAACGTTTGTTGCGTCCGTTCGCGCTGGGACTAGCGATCATCGCTGCTGCTACGTCGCTCACGCTCACCACGCTGGCACAAAGCCGCCATGCCGTAACTTCGGCGGCCGCGAAAGTAGCAGAAGCACATGTTCGCGACCTCGGGGCTGCATCTCCCGATTCGGTTGGCATATCCAGCGAACGCTTGAGCCGGCTGGACGCCGCGATGAAGCATATCGTCGAGGAAAAGCAGGTCGCCGGTCTGGTCACGCTGCTGGAGCGGCACGGGAAGATCGTCGACTACAACGCCTACGGCCAGCTGGATGTCCGCAAGCCGGACGCGATGCAAAAAGATTCCATTTTCCGCATCTATTCGATGTCAAAACCAGTCACCGGCGTCGCGATGATGATGCTATACGAAGAGGGAAAGTGGCAGATTAACGATCCGGTGTCGCGCTACATTCCCGAGTTCAGCCGGATGAAAGTATATGTTGGTAAGAACGAGGACGGAACGCCCAAGCTGGAAGACGCAAAGCGCTCGATGACAATGCGCGAGCTGATGACCCATACGGCCGGCCTCGGGTACATCCTCAGCCCGAACAACCCCGTCGACAAGATGATCATCGATCAGAACATCCTCAACGCAAACGCTCCGCTGCAGACTATGATCGACGGTTTAGGCAAAACCCCCTTGCTCGCGCAGCCCGGCACGCGCTGGTCCTATAGCATCGCCGTCGACGTCCAGGGCTATCTGGTCGAGAAATTCTCCGGGATGCCGTTCGGCGATTTCGCACGTAAGCGCATCTTCGAGCCGCTAGGGATGAAAGACACTGGCTTTTACGTTCCCAAGGAGAAGGTCGCGCGCCTGGCGCAAGTGCACACCGGCGCCGGCGCGAACCTGGCGGTCGATACAAATCGTCCCGATCCGACCGTAGTTCCGCTGGGTCCATCAGGCGGCGGCGGGCTCTTCTCCACCGCTTCCGACTACGCCCGCTTCTGCGAAATGCTGCTCCAGGGCGGGCAGTTCAATGGCACCCGCCTGCTGGCCCCGCGCACCGTCGAAATGATGCGCACCAACTACGTCAATCCCGATCCGCTGAAGACCATGCCTCCGGGCACCGGCTGGGGCATGGACTTCCAGATCGTCATGGATCCGGCGGCCGCGGGCGAACCGGTTCCCGCGGGCACGTTCAGTTGGTTCGGTATTGCCGGCACCTGGTTCTGGATCGATCCAGTTAAGGATTTGGCCTTCGTCGGCATGGTTCAACACCAGAATCTCGGGACAACGCGCGCCATCCATGCGCTGTCGCGCAGCCTGGTGTACCAGTCGGTGATGGAATAATCAGTATTGAACGAAGCGGAAGCGGTAAGGGCGCTGACTCAGCGCCGAACTCGCTCTGTTCAGCGGGAGCTTAACCACTGAATCCAAGCGGCGCCACCCAAGATAGTTAGAATCGCCAAAGGCGCGCCCACTCGAAAGTACTGCCAGAATCCGATTCTCACTTTGTGGCGCGCTTGCTCGATGACGATCAGGTTCGCCACCGATCCCAGCACCGTGAGATTTCCCGCCAGTGTCGAAGCCATTGCCAATGTCAGCCAGGTCTGCTCCGGGTTCGCGAGCCGGCCCACCAGGGGCTTGAACACCATCACCGCCGGAACATTGCTTACCAGGTTGGAAAGCACGGCGGTGAAACTACTCAGCAGAAAAACATTGTCCAGGTGCAAGCGCGCGGCAAGCGAGTCCAGCCCGGTTTCCAGCGAGGTATGCTCGATGCCCGCAATGACGATGAACAATCCGGAGAACATCACGAGAAGAGCCCAGTCTATGCCCTGGTAGACCTTGTCGGGATCAACGCGCCGCGTGATCAACAGCACAGCGCCGGCGATAATCGCAACTTTCGGCACGGGCCAGCCAACGAAAAACATCACTATCATTCCCGCCGCGACCAGCAGCGCTTTCCACATTAAGCGGCGATCCACGGCGATGGGCTTTTCCGTCACTTGAACGCGCGCTGCCGCGCCGAACTCACGCCGGTAAGCGAGGCGGATCACCACGATTGTCAATATGAGGCCTAACGCCGCGACGGGAGCGAGCGTGGCCAGAAACTGCCGGTACGGAATGCCGGAAAAACTCCCGATCATCATATTCTGGGGATTGCCGGTGATGGTGGCGACGCTTCCCATGTTGGAGCCGATCGCGACCGCCAACAAATACGGCACTGGATCGCGCCCGAGCGTCTCCGCGATCTCGAGCACCAGCGGAGTCAGCACCAGACACATGGTGTCGTTCACAAAAAATGCCGAGAAGACTCCCGCCACACCGACGATGGACGCGAGCAGCGCCGTGGGACCATGCGCACGCTCCACCACCCGCTCCGCCACCAGAGAAAAGAACCCGGACAATCGCAGGTTCACGACCACGATCATCATTCCAAACAGCAGGATGATGGTGTCGAAGTTAATCGCGCGGTAGGCTTCCTGAAGGGATAACGCGTTGACGCCGACCATGAAGCTAGCGCCGATGATCGCCGCTCCGGTGCGGTCGACGCGGAATCCCGGCATACGCCCGATCGCCAGAACGAAATACGTGATCGCGAAGATGAGAATCGCAGCCAATTAAGAGCATAGCTGGGCGGGAACCGGGGCGGCCGGATGATCTGACGATGAATTAGGTAAGCGAGTTCTCGCTACGCAACTCCGTTCGGGAGCGTATAATAACGAACCGTGCACCTCACGCGCCGCACAGCATTGACTCTACTTCCCAGCTCACTCGCTATTCCTCTTATGTCCGAATCGCCTGAATCTCCGCGTCCCTTTCGCGTCAATGTTCCGCAGAAGACGATTGACGACATCCTGACACGAGTCCGCGAGGCCCGCTGGCCGGATCGCCTGGAGGCCGACGATTGGCGCTACGGCGCCAATTGGGAGTACATGAAGCAGCTCGCGGATTATTGGACAACGCGCTTTGACTGGCGTAAAGCCGAGGCGCGCTTAAACAGCTTTCCGCAGTTCTTAGCGCGCGTGGAAGATTTCGACATTCACTTCTACCATGTGCGTGGAAAGGGAGCGCGTCCGCTGCCCATCGTCCTGACGCATGGCTGGCCCGGCTCGGTGGTGGAATTTCTGGATGTAATGGCGCCGCTAAGCGATCCGGCGAGCCACGGCGGCTCGGCTGCCGACGCTTTTGACGTGATCGTGCCGTCGCTTCCCGGATTTGGTTTTTCGTCCAAGCCGCACGGCACGCCGGTGGGCCCGATCACCACCGCGCGTCTCTGGCACAAGCTGATGCGGGATGTCCTCGGTTACTCGCGCTACGGCGCGCAGGGCGGCGATTGGGGATCGGCGGTCACAATTCAACTCGCCCGTCAATTTCCCGGCGAGCTGGCGGGAATCCATCTCAACGCCGCCTCTGCGCGTCCCAGCCCCGAAGCGCAGCAGAGTGAAGAGGAGCGCGCTTGGGTGCGGGCCGCGGCCGTCTATCGCGATACCGAAATGGATTACTTGCGCGAACAGCAGCGCAAACCGCAGACCGTCGCGTTTGCGCTTTCCGGTAATCCGCTCGGCACAGCCGCCTGGATCATCGAAAAATTCAAAGTCTGGAGCGATTCCGGCAATGACATCGAGCAAGCCTTCACGAAGGATCAGCTGCTCACCAACGTGATGCTGTACCTGGCGACCGGTACGGAAGCCACCGGGGTTTGGTACTACCGCGGCTCCGCCGATGAAGCGCGCACTCAAAATCAAGCCGCAACCGGAAAGATCCAGGTACCCACCGGCTTCGCCGCGTTCCCGAAGGAGATGACCGCGCTGGAACCGCCGCGCAGCGTTCTGGAGCGCGATTACAATCTGGTCCATTACACCAAGATGCCCCGCGGGGGTCATTTTGCTTGCATGGAGCAGCCGGCACTGATGGTAACGGACCTACGCGACTTCTTCCGCAGCCTTCGCGGCTGACTGAGCGGTATCGCCGGTTACTAACGCACACACCGTCAGAGGGGCATTCTGCCCAGGATTGCGCCAAATTGTTATTGTAATTTAGGTCACGTTATCGCGTAACCAGCTGATTACTTGTGAAGATCCAATTGGCGGACGTTTTGCACTACCTCCAGTGAGGAGGTGGTCGTCGTGGTCACTGACAGCAGAGTCCAAGGCATCGGCGTTGCAGAACCTGGCATGTCGTCCGCCAACGTTAGCACTGGATTTGATCTGGATGATCTGCCGGTGGGTGCCGTGTTGGAAGTTGAGACCGGCCATACCACCTACATTCTCGAGAATCTGGGGAACGGGAAGGTGCTGATCTCTGGCCATCCGACGTATTGCCCGGAACCGGTAGAGGTCGAGTTTCAAGGAGCTGTCGGCGGTCCAGCGCTTCTCGAGTTGTGGCGCATCGAGCCGGGTCTGAGGATGGCCTTTCAGCACCCCAAGGTGGGGACCATTCGGACGTCGCGCGTTCGTTCCGTGCGAAAGATCGGTCCGAAACCGACGCGTTCCGTGGCGTAACTGCAGACGCCCGCGCCATCAGAAGATACACCTACTCTTTCGGCAGCACTTACTCTTCGCCGGCTTACTCTTCGTCCGCCGGTTCTAACAGGTTGTGATATAGTACCGGAACATGACCCGGACATTTGTGACGCGCATTTCCGCCAGCGCCCTGTTCCTGGTGGGTTGCTGGATCGCCTACACGCAGACCCAAAACAGCCAGCCGCCCAAGCTCAAGATCAATAAGGTCAAGGAAGACCTGTACGAGATCGAAGGGGACGGCGGCAACGTCGCGGTGTACATCACGAGCGAAGGCGTCATCCTGGTTGACGACAAATACGATCAGGACCACGAGGCGATCGTGGCCGAGGTCAAAAGCGTCACCGACCAGCCAATCAAATATATCCTGAGCACGCACTATCACGCCGATCACAGCGGCGGCAACGCCAAATTCCTGCCGACGGCGGAGATCATTTCCACGCTGAACGCGCACAACAACATCGTCAATCACGTTCAGTCCAACGCGCCTCCGGGAATGCAGGCCGCGCGCGTGACATTCACGACCGAAGCACAGGTCTTTTTGGGCGGCAAGGAAGTGCGCGCGAAATATTTCGGACGCGGGCATACCAATGGCGATGCGGTCATCTACTTTCCCGCCTTGCGCACGGTACACACCGGCGACCTGATGGCGGGCAACACCCCACTGATCGATTACCCGGGCGGCGGAAGTCTGAAGGAATGGGCGGATACGCTGGATGGCGTCCTGAATACGGTCGATTTCGATACCGTGATTCCCGGCCATGGCCCGGTCACAAACAAAGCCGGGTTGCAGACTTATCGTGACGACGTGGTCAAAGAACGCAACCGCGTAACGGCATTGATCCGCGAGGGGAAAAACAAAGACGAAGTGGCCAAAGTCATGATGACCGAGTTCCACTGGACCCCGAACAGTCTTCAAATGCAGTGGAGCCTTCCGGGCATGATGCAAGAGCTGCGCTAGGCAACTGGTGGTTGCCTTTGTCACGGGCGGCGGGCGCGGAATCGGCCGCGGGATCGCGCTCGGATTGGCCAAGACGGGATGGTCGGTCGTCGTAACGTCTCGCACGGCGGGCGAGCTCGATGAAACAGTAAGTTTGTCGCGAGCCTCGGTGATCGCGATACCGGCCGACGTTGCCGATCCCGCCGAAGTGCGGGGTATGGTGCGGCACGCCCAAGAGCAACTCGGTCCCATCGATCTGCTCGTGAATAACGCCGGAATGGGCGCACCGATCGGGCCGTTCTGGCAAACCGATGCCGGTGAATGGTGGCGCAATCAGGAAGTCAATTTACGCGGCCCAATGCTATGCTGCCATGAAGTTCTTCCCGGCATGATCGCGCGCAAGGCCGGGCGCATCGTCAACATAGTTAGTGGCGCGGGATGCCAGCCGTTTCCGGAGCTGTCGGCATATGTCGTCAGCAAAACCGCGCTGGTCCGCTTTAGCGAGCAACTCGCGATGGAAGTGGCGCCGCATGGGATCAGCGTTTTCCCGGTACGGCCCGGGACGGTGCGGACGAGCATGGTGGAAGAAGCGAGACAGCGGTTGCCCTACATACAGCAGATTCTCGATCGTGGGCTGGATGTCACGCCCGAGATAGTCGCAAACCTGGTATTGAAGCTTGCTTCCGGAGCTGCCGACGCGCTCAGCGGCCGCCTGTTCTCAGTGAACGAAGACATGGATGAGATCGTCCGGCAAGCCGAAGAGATCAAAACGCGAGACCTCTATGTCTTGCGCTGCGGTACCCTCTGAGACGTTGCGGCTTGCCGATAGCGTGCGGCTTTCACGCGCACGGCGCCTGAACTTAGTACGGCATGGTTCGCTTGGTGTATTGCCGTCCGATCTCCGCTGCCTCCGGACTAGCGGGCCCAATCATGACGCCTTCTTTAATCATGGCGACCACGTTCCGCGCGTTCATCGTATTCAGGAAGAAAATGTGATTCGCCTTGCATGCCGCAAACACTGTAGCGCGCGCCGCCAACATGCGCGGATCCGTCTCGGCGACGTTACCAGACCCTCGCACGCCCAGCGATAGGGCCATGTCGCCCGGCCCCCATTCCGCGAAGGCGATGCCGGGGACCTTCAAGTTCTCTTCTGCGTTTGCGAGGGCGTATTTATCTTCCAACTTGAGTCCCAGCAATAACTCGCCGTTCGGGTTCAGGGGCCAAGGATCGGCTTTATCCAGATATTCCTGTTCTGAGACGCCCCAAACCTGAGCCGCCGTTGGCGTGCCGTGGGCGCCGCGCCGGCCCTCGCTGATCCCGTGGTCGACGCCCTGATTATGAATTGGGAATCGGATGGCCTCCACAAATGCGCGCACGGCGCCGGGCGTATCGGCATGCGTCAACAGAACACCGTGGACGCCGGTGGCCAGCACCTGCTGGAACATCCATGCATTGGCGCGAACCGTCGCCTCGTCGGTGCCATTGACCGGCACATTAACGATCACCGCCGGCGTTCGATGCCCGCTTTTGGCCGGGCCGCCCGCTACCAGCCCGCGCATGTATTCGGCCAAGCCTTTGACGTCGAACGGCGCGTGCTCCATGTCATAGCTGATATAGTCGGCGTAAGTCTGCGCGTCTTTCTTGCCCTGCTCAAAGCTGCCTTCGGTTCCAGAATGGGAACCGGTGTAGTAAACGGGTTGGCCCTGTTCCAACAGCTCGATCGCGCGGTTGATGTGTTTCGGTTTCGGCGCTTGAGCCAGCAGCGAGATGGCGCCGCAAATCGCGCCCACGCAAGCCGCGTGCAACAGCGCGGTATTCCTATGTCGCATGGTCCGCCTCCAGGTTTTTCATTATGTCACCAGGCTGGCGACTGGAAAACGTGAGCTACTCCAGCGCGAACGCGTTCACGCCGGAGCTGACGATTACGACGTACTGCTTGCCGTTCTTGCCCAGATATGTCATCGGGTTCGTGTGGCCCTCGATATCCAGCTTGGTCTCCCAGAGCATCTTGCCAGTTCGCGAATCGAAAGCACGGAAGCGCGCGTCGTTTGTTCCGGCTATGAACACCAGACCGCCGGCGGTCGCGATGCTGCCGCCCTGACCGAACGCGCCGGTGTTGTGCATCCCTTTGGCTTCCAGTTCGTCGCTCGTACCGAGCGGGACGTTCCAGGCGATATCGCCGGTATTGGCGTTCACGGCGATCAAATGCGACCAGGGCGGCTGCTGGCAAGGCAATTGGTTGGATGGATCCCAGAAGCGCGAATAGTACGTGCCGCGGCCCGGCAGGGGCGTCGACCGGCGGTACGCCACCACATCTTTTTCGTCCTGCTTGTCCAGCCGCCCGAGACCGGCGACGTCGCGCGTGTTCACGAAGACGTAGTTAAGACCGGGATCGACGGACACGCCGCCGTAGTTCGGTCCGCCCTGCTGTCCTGAAAACAGCACCCGATACTCCTTGCTGCTATAGGGCGTATAGGGGCCGAGGTTGTGAATGCCGCCCATCTTTTCGACTAAATCGCGGCAGAACTTCTCGTGGTCCGGCTCGCCTTTAAAAACCTCGTCGGCCGTCATGCCCAGGCGCGCCAGCGGAGGCGGCTTGAGCGGAAACGGCTGAGTGGGCCAGCTATGCTCACCCGGCACATCGCTCTGCGGCACCGGTCGTTCTTCGACGGGGTAAATCGACTTGCCCGTTTCGCGATTCAGAAAAAACATCAGCGATGCCTTCGATACGGCGACGAGGGCGGGAATCTTTTTGCCGTTCTGCAGCACGTCGATGAGCGCGGGCGCGGCTTCGGCATCGAGATCCCACACATCGTGGTGCGTGATCTGGAAATACCAACGCAGCTTTCCGGTGGCGGCATCTAGCGCCACGATGGAAGAAGAAAACAGATTGGAACCAGGCCGGCCGCCGCCGTAATATTGCGGCGCGGGCTGCCCGAACGGGACAAACAGCAGGCCGCGCTGCTCGTCCACGGTGATCAGTCCCCAGTTCGCGGGCGACCCGACATGCTCATATGCATCCTGCGGCCACGTTTCGTAGCCGGTCTCGCCGGGGTGCGGCAGCGGATGAAATGTCCAAACCAGCTTGCCCGTGTGGACATCCCAGGCACGCAGATCCTGAGCGGGGCCGTCGGGATTGTCTTCCTGGCCTTGCGACCCGGTGACGATCAGGTTTTTATAGATCGCTCCAGGCGAACTCATGTGGTACGGCATTTTAGGAAATTTTTCAGCGACACCAACACGCAGATCCAGAACTCCCTCGTTCGCAAAACCCGGAACCGGCTTGCCGGTTTCCGCATTTAACGCGATCAGGCGGCCGTCGCTGGTTCCCGCGAAAATTTCCGCCGGCGACTGTGAATCGCCCGGCCAGTAGCTGACGCCGCGCAAAGGCGCGCCGGCGCGGCCCAAATCGTACTTCCAGATTTCCTGGCCGGTGTCGGCCTCCAGGGCAACAACGCTGTGTTGCGTCGCGGGAGTAAAGAGCACGTTTCCGATCACGATCGGCACCGCCTCCGTCGGCGGGATCACCCGGCGATTAGCCGGCAAACTCGCGACGCTGTTGTCGATGCCATATTGCCAGGCCAACTTGAGCTTGGAAACGTTTTTCGTATCGATCTGGGCGAGAGGAGAGTACCGCTGGCCGCCCTGGTCCCGGCCATAGGCCGCCCAGTCATTGCGGGCATCGAATTTCAGGGAGACTTTCTGCGGCTCGGTCTTGGCGCTAGAGGCAGCATTGGATGCTGAGGCAGCGCCGGGCGCGTCGCCCGCTTTTCCAAAATTCTTCGCCAGGTACTTGACGATGATGGCGAATTCCTCATCCGTCGCCTCCGCGCCGCGCGAAGCCATGGTATCTACAACCTTCTTCCACTCCGATTCCGTACGCTTGGCGTCCACGGCGGTATCCAGATCGTGGCATGAGGAGCACACTCTTTCGACGACGTCCTTGCCTTCTCCGTCGGGAAGCTTCACTTCCGCCGAAAGCGTGGCGACGAACGCGAGGGAGACAAGGCAGAATAATGTTCCGCGGAAGGCACAGATCATGGAGCGATTATATACGAGCGGGAATCAGCTGCCCGATTCGGCGGCAACGTCGCGACTGTGCGGCGCGTCTCGTGTTTGGGATGTTAGCGGCCCGAAAACGGAGCCGGTTTCAATATTTACAGGAGTGTTGCTAATGTTCAAACTGACCTGTATCTCGCTGTTGGTTGTAGCAGGCCTATGCGCCCAACCCGCTGTGTTAACCACAGGCATTGTTGGCATCGCGGATGGACAGACCGCGCAAGTGAACGTTTTAAACCCGGGCGTGCAAGCGCCCGCGCTGGGCGTGCTGTGTTCGGCGGCGGTGGTCTTCGTTGACGATACTGGAAATGTACTAAAGTCGGCCACGTTTTCCATTCCTCCCGGCCAGAGCAAATCGCTGCAGCTGAGGAGCGATACGGATTTGAACCTGACCGTGCAAGGCGACCGGCGGCAAATCCGCGCCATGGTGGCGAGCCCCAGTTTTGCTCCCGCCACTCCGAACGCCGCGGCCTGCCGATTGGCGCCTACGCTCGAAGTCTTGGATACGACTAGTGGAAAAACGGAAGTGGTGTTAACACAAGTGACAGCGGTACCGGGCGTAGTGGCTCCGCCCGCGGCTCGCAATCCTTAGCCGGCGGAGAACCCGGGTTTCCCGATCGGCACTTCGATCATTTTGGGCGCGTATTTCTTCGCCGCGTCGCGGATCTTCGACGCATTGCCCAGCAGGACGAAGGTGAGATTCTCGTCTCGGAAATATTTGCGAGCCGTTGCGTTCGCCTCGTCAACAGTGACGGCATCGATGCGGGAGAAGAAATCGTCGACGTCGGCTTTGCCTAGGTGGTAGACCGCGAGGTCGCCTAGAACACTCGCGATCTGATCTGTCGTTTCGAGGCGCTGCGGCGGAAAGGTGCCCTTGAGATAAGCCTTGGCGGAGGCAAGCTGATCGGCGGTGATGCCCTGCTCGCGCAAGCGCTTGAGGACCTCCAACGCCATATCGATGGTCTTCTCGGTGGTATCGGTTTTGGTGAAGCTGGCGATGATGGTAGCGCCGGGAAGGCGGGGCTGCTGAACGATGGAGGTTGCGCCGTATGTGAGCCCGGACTTGACGCGCAGCTCTTCGTTGAGCATGGATGTGAAGCGCCCGCCAAAGAGCAGGTTGACCAGCATGAGCTTGGCGCGATCCGGGCTGGTGCGGCCGATGCCGGGCTCGCCAATATAGAAGTAGGTCTGCGTGGCGTCGGGTTTGTCGATCAACAGGAGCCGTGCCCCGGTCGGAATCGCCGGAGCTTTTAGCGGCTGAAACGCGTCGCCCGCAGGCGCGCCCGCGAATGCCTCGCGGATCTTAGGCGCGGCCGCTGCCGGGTCAAAATCTCCGGAAACGATGACGATCAGATTCTTGCCGCAATAGTTTCGCGCATGAAACGCGGCGATATCCTGACGCTGGATTCGCGACAGCGTGGTTTCGTCGGCAACGCGTCCATACGGATGATCCGGCCCGAAGAAGAACGAGGCGAAATACATGCCGATGGCGGCTTGCGGGTTATCTTTGATGGATTTGGCGGCGTCGATGCGCTGCGCTAGCAATTTCCGCACCTCCGGTTCGGTGAAGGAAGGATGCAGCACGGCATCGCTGACCAGATCGAGGCCCCGATCGAAGTCCTTCTTCAGGAATTCGGCCGTGATCACGGTGGTAGGCGACTCGGTGGATTCCGGTGTTTGGAATGTGCCGCCGAGAAAATCAAGTTCTTCGGAGAATTGGTCGGCCGTGCGTTTAGCCGTGCCTTTTCGCAAAAGCTGAGCAGTGATGGTGGCCAGGCCCGACAAATTGGCAGGCTCGGCTTCAGCGCCGCCATTGATAAGAACGCGGAACCCGACCAAAGGAATCCCGGAGCGAGGCATCAGGTCAACAGTGACGCCATTCGGCAGCACCTGCTGCGTGAAGGCCGGCAGACGCACTTGGCCGAGCAAACTGACCGGCGCAAGCGCCAAAAGCAGAGCGAAAGACTTTCTCATCGGTGGCTCTCCCTGGCGGCTGCAGATGGCACCGGCATCGGCACCAGCGTGGCGATGGTCCGGTTCTTCTCGGTCAGATATTGACGGGCGACGCGCTGCACGTCGGCGGGCGTAACGGCCTCCACCTCCTGCTCCACCGAATCGAGCTTTCGATAATCGCCATCGAACAGCTCATAGGAGCCCAGCAGATTTGCGCGGCCGGAGATCGTTTTCAACTCGCGGTAGTGATTGGCGAGCAGTTGATTCTTAGCCTTGCGCAGTTCCCGGTCTGATAAAGGCTGGTTGCGGAGCCGGTCGAGTTCTTCAAAAAGGACCTTTTCTGCTCGGGCGGTCTCGACGCCTGTTCTCGGCTGCAGGCTGAATACGAGGAGGCCTGGATCGAGCGAAGGCTGCCGGAAGCTCTGGACGGCTGTCACGAGCTGATCCTTGTCCACCATCCGGCTGTACAGACGCGAGCTTTGCCCGCGCGCCAGCACCGCCTCCAGGACGTCCAGTGGGGTGTCGTCCGGACTCTTGGTTTCAGGGACATGGTATGCAACCAACTCCAGCGGCAACTGCGCCGGACGCATCACCGTGACGCGGCGCTCGCCGAGCTGCTCGGGTTCTTTGGTGCGAATGGGTGGCGGCGGGTTCTGGCGCGGGATGGGCTCAAGGTACTTCTTGGCGAGTGTCATCACCTGTGCTGCCGAGACATCGCCTACCACGACCATAATGCAGTTGTTCGGCGCGTATCCCATGCGGTAATGGCTTTTCAAGTCGTCCATCGTCCAGGACTCGATGTCCGACGGCCAGCCGACCACGGGCCAATGATACGGATGTGCCTGGTACGCGGCGGCGCGGAGTTGTTCGAACAGCACCCCAAAATTGCTGTTGTCCACGGAGGTGCGGCGCTCGGAATAGACCACACCGCGCTCGGAGTCGACGATTTTGGGATCGAAGTTGAGGTTTTGGATGCGGTCGGCCTCCATCTGCATCATCAGCTCCAGGGCGCTGGAAGGAAACCAGTCGGTGTATACGGTGTCGTCCTCGGTGGTGTAGGCATTATTGTTGCCGCCGTTTTTCTCCATTTCGGTATCGAACTGCCCCGGGCCGTAGTTTTTGGAGCCGTTGAACATCATATGCTCGAAAAAATGCGAGATGCCGGTGATGCCGGGCCGCTCGTTGCGGGAGCCAACCTTGAAGAAAAAATACATCGCGACGTTGGGGATATTGTGGTCTTGCTGGATCAGGATTTTCATCCCGTTGGAGAGCGTTTCCGTTTTGACGTCGGAAGGTTGCGCCCAGGCGATGGCAGCGGCGGCAGCCGTCGCGGCCAATAATTTGGGGAGAATTCGCGCCATGGGCTGAGGATAGCAGATGGAGTTTTGGGCTTGACGCGGATCGCCGGAATCTTCGATGAGGTTAGCGGGTCCGAGAGGTCAGCGGGTCCGATTGCCGGCCGCTCGGCGGGGCTTCGCTTTGTTCTTGGCCAGGTTCAGCGCCACCGCTGCGGAGATCAGATCCTTCAAGGCTGCTTCATTAATCTTTTCGCCTTCGTGGATATCGATGGCCCGGCGGACATTTCCGTCGAGGCTGGAGTTGAAGAGGCCTGAAGGGTCCTTCAATGCAGCACCTTGGCGAAGGTCATCTTGACGACGTTCTTGTATGTCTCTCCCGTGCACACGATGCCGGCGTGGGACCAGACGGGAGTCCCTAGCGAGGATGCTTTGGCCCACTTCCACTCTTCGACGATGTCAGGGTCTGCCTGGTGTATGATTGTTCGCAGTTTCGCGAGCATGGTCCCGCGCCAGTCGCCCAGCTGCTTGATTCTTTGGTCGATGGATGCGGAAGCGGATTCCGCGGGTGCCACGGTTTTCATTGCATGTCCCTCCAACTGTTCGCTTATTCTAAACGCGCGCAGCCTATCCTGAGATCGGGCTCAAATGTGAGCTTCTCTGGTTCTCTGGAGGCCGGGCGCACGATGGCACCCCTAGCTGCTCGCCAGGGTTCAGCGGGTCGCGGCATTCGATGGCCAACTCGGCGCCTCGACTCCAAACTGCTGCGCGTACTCGGCGTTCAGCCGCTGCCATCCCTCGAACTGCATGGCGCCGGGGCCTACGATGCGGCCGATCGGATCTCCGCTGAGCAGCCGATCCAGAACATCGAAACTAATGTGCCAGCCGGCAGCGCCCATCGAGATGAAGCGGCGATCGATTTTGTGCCACAGCGTCAGGCGCGTGCCGTCTCCAGAAGGTTCGAGTTCCCAGCGGGTATCGTTGTACTCGAGCACGCTGGGAGGGTCGGCTCGCGTTACGTTTGTTTCGAGCGCGGCGTGTGTGCCCACCCAGGTAAGCTTCACCGTTCCGATGGTATCCAGGCTTCTATCCACATCGAACGGCGCCCACTCGCGCAGTTGCGCGGGGTCGGTGAGCGCCTGCCAGACCTTTTCGGGCGAGTGGCGCAGTTCTCGAACGAGAATGAGCGTCCACTCTTCCCCGTCTTTTCGGATTTGCGCCCCGCTAGCGGGACCGGGTGTGTACCGATCGCGATCGATCATTTTCTTCTCCTTTTCTCAGTTTTGTTGCGGCCCGATTGATCTATGCGGTCGAGGTGGCGTTCCAGAGCATCCACGTGAGCGGACCAGAAGCGGCGGAACTGAGCCAGCCAGGCATCCACCTGCTGAAGCGGTTCCGGTTTGAGCCGGTAAAGACGGCGCTGCGCGTCCACCGTGGATTCCACGAAACCGGCATCGCGCAGCACTCGCAGGTGTTTCGATACGGTGGGCTGCGGCATACGAAGCTGCTTCTCAATCTGTCCCACGGATTGTTGTGAGGAGGCAAGAAGGCTCAATATCGCGCGGCGGTTCGGCTCCGCGATGACTTCGAATACGGACTCCACGCTTATTAATATACTCTTAGCCGCATATACGTGTCAACGTATATTTTGAGCTGCGCGCGCCAGCGGCGTTTAGTTATAAGAACGCGGCACGCACGGGATGCGTGCCGCGTTGCTCTACTGCTGGACGAAGGCGTTGAATTGCCCGTAGATGGTCCCGCCGTTGGGCACGGACTGCTGCAGTTGGAGCGTGATGTTCATCAACGTTTGCGGCGGCGCTACGAAATTGATTTGGAAGATGCCGGCCGCCGTCTGGGGCGCTGCGCCGGCGAACGTCGCCGAAAGCGTGCTCAGGCTGCCCAGACCGAACCACTGGATCGTAAATGGCACCGGCAAAAGCGGTAGAGGCGCGGCATTGATCTGACCGTCCGCGCTGGGCGGATCGGTTTGTCCGACTCCGGCGAGGTACAGCGTCATGATTGAGCCGGGTTTGGCAGGATTCGATGCGGAGTTCGGAGTGAAGTCCTGGTTGAAGACGCCCAGGATCTGCAACGCTGATCCGCTCACGACCACCTGCACCGGATTCGATTTTGCGCCGTTGTACTGAACCTGGACTACCGTTCTCGTTTTGCCGGTCAGTTCGAAGGGCGCTACTAATTCGATCTGCTGGGCGCTAACGGAGAGCAGGGGTACGGCTACTCCGTCGAATGTCACCTGCACTCCGGCCACGCTGGTTTGCAGAAATCCTGATTGGATCACACCCGGTGTTGGCGTAGCCGGTCCGAGGTTCTGGCCCAGAATTTGGATTACTTCTCCGGGAGCGATTCCCTGGAAATTGGATGGATTCACCACCGGGTCGACGCTGTCGATCGAGCCGACGGCGATGGACGGCGAGGGCGATGAATCGATCTTGGCGAGGTAGGCCGATTGCGAGATGGGACTGAAAAAAGGACGGCTCAACGCCGTGGTGCCGGCGACAAAGGCTGCACCGGACGGGTCGAGCACAAGACCGGAGATCGAATCGAAATAGCTTGAGAAGAGCAATTTTGTAAAATCCGCGCTGAACTTGCTGATGAAACCAGCGCCACCGATCTGAACGGGACTCACAGTCGGAAATGTGAGGAGAGCCTGGTTGGTGCTCCCGGCGATCCATGGTTCGCCCTGCGGGTCGATGCCGATCGCCGAGCCTGCCAGGCAGCCAGGCGCACCTAGATAAGTCAGACGCTGTACGGAATGCGCTTTGGGGTCGAGCTTAAGGACCAGGGCATTGCCTTCCACTTGAAACGCGCCGCCAGGGCCAGGGCTAAAATACCGGCAGCTTGCGTTGGCTTGAGCTTGAAATGCTCCAGCCGAGGCCGGCTGGGACAAGCCTCCGCTCTCGCCGCTGAGATAGATTGCTCCGGACGAATCAATGGCGATCGCATTAACAGCGTCGTAGCCGGGGCCGCCAATGTACGTCAGGTAATCGATGCTACCCGAAGAATTCACGCGTGCCAGAAAGCCGTCCGAAAGTCCGCCGCCGTAGTTCGTCTGCAAGGCATCGGAAGTGGCCAGAAGATCGGACCCTACCGTTGAGCCGGCGATCCAAACGTTACCCGAAGGATCGAGCGCGACTCCGGAACCGTACGTGGCGCAGGCGCCGCCGATGAGGATTGAGTAGACCAGCGCTTTTCCGTCGGGCGCGATCTTGGTGGCGAAGGCCGGGCCGAGGGGGACGTAAGGCGGTCCAACGCCGCAGCCCTGGGGCCGAACTGTTGGCTGCGCGCTGCTGGTTGTGGGAAAATCGCCCGACGTCGTTCCGGCAATCACGGCGTTTCCGCCGGCGTCTACGGCAACGCTCACCGGCAACCCGAAATCGGCTTCGCTCCCCACCAGCGTCGAGTAGATGAGCTTGGAGCCGTCCGGACTAAACTTCGACACGAACACCTCGGGCGCATGGCTGAGCTTATTCTGAAACGCGCCTGGCGTAGTCGGAAAATCCGGGGACGACGTAAACCCGGCGATGTACACGTTCCGGCTGGCATCCACGGCGATGCCGGTCGGGTTGTCATTTCCGCTTCCGCCAAAATAGGTGGAGTAGAGAATCTGGCTGCCATCGGGGCTCAGTTTCGTCAGAAATCCGGTACTTTGAACCGCGATGCCTAAGAACAACTTGGATGGGGCTGCCGAGAGGATTGTTTGAGGCGAAGCATAGAACGGCAGCGGCAACTGCGACCATGTTTGGCCGGCGTCCGTGCTGCGATAGAGAACATTCTTGTCCGTAATGTACAACTCGTCGGGGTTGTTTGGATCGATGGCGATTCGGGCCTGCTGCGTGAACTGTACTCCCGGCAGCAGCGGCTTAAAGGTCTGGCCGTTATCCGTGCTGCTTTGCACGCCCGACGGATTGACCATGTATAGGGTGCCGGAAGGCGAAAACACCAGCGATTGGTTGTTGAAAATGACCTGCGTGGAGGCGGGCGTCCAGGTGTTGCCCCGGTCGGCGGATGTGAATAATCCTAGATCGGTTCCAACCACGATGACGCCATTCGTTCCGAACGCCATAGCCCTGGGTACAGCACTCAAACCAAATTCCGTTAAGAGAATCGGCGACCAGGTCTGGCCGAAGTCGGTGCTGCGGAAAAATGTTTGCTGAGCCTGAACGCCGGCGTAGACCACACCGCCCTGGGAAGGATCGGCGGCGATCATAATTGGCAGGTTCCCGGTGATGCCTTGCGTAGAAGGCTGCCAGGTTTCTCCACCGTCGGTACTGACAAAGAATTTGTCTCCAGTGGCGGCATAGACGGTAGTGGCGACGCTCGCGTCTACCGCTAGCATGTATACCGGTCCGTCGAGACCCGTGCTGGCTGTAGGGACGAAAGAGTTACCGCTATCGGTACTCTTGAGTACGCTGTCCGGCGCGGCTCCATAGATCACGGAAGCATCGGAGGGTGCGGCCGCGAGCACGCCAATGGAGCGTGCAGAGCCGACCGCGGGAGGCGACCAGGTCTGGCCGCCATCCGAACTTTCCGCCAGCGGCACCGACCCGAGCTTGCTCTGGAACGCGGCGACAGTGGGAAAATCCGCAGAATTCGTGGTGCCAATCACGTATAGATTGCCTTGGCCGTCGCGAGCCAAGGCGGTGGCGGTTGCCATTGCGCTGCCCCCGAACATCTTTTCAAACACAATTTGCGGATCAATCACCAGAGCATGGGTTCGATCATATTGGCCGACCTGAAATCCGACATGGCGAAACGCATCGATGCGAAAGTTTACGTCAACTGGCTGGCGGTGTCCGGCAAGCACCTGGTAGGCGGACGGCTTCGGTTGCCGAATGTGGATTTCGCCCCGGCGCAACAGGAGATCGCCGTTCTTATCCAGTGCAATTGCGTCGACACCCTCAAAGGCGATCTGGATTGCCTGGGGAGCGCGCCCGGCGGCGATTTCGAAGTCGTACTCGAAGCGGTCCTGGTTGCCGCGGAAGACAATATCCGTGCCCGGATATACGGCGCGGGTGCGAACGCGGCTATAGAGGCCGTAGGAGCGGCGAACATCCGGCCCGAGCATGTAGTTTGCTCGCCCGGGCATGCGGTCGAGCGCTTCGATTGTGCTTCCGGGATTTGCCCCAACCAGGAGCATCCGGATGGCCTGCCCGCGCACATGCAACACAGCTGCGGCGCTGGTGATCGACAGGTCAAAACCGGATCCATGCGCCAGGTATGTTGACCCGCGCGCCTCAAACCCCAGCGCCGGGGACGCGGGAATAATGCGAGATTCTGAGCCAAAACAAGAAATAGCTAGGAGTAAAGAAATGAGACCGCGCACAGAAAAGCTCCGAAGTGCATAGACGCGGGGAAGACGGTCTGATTGTAGCATCGGGGTGGAATCCGGGACTCCCGGAGTTTTATCCCGGTTATGAGGGCCTTATCGGGTCCCGGACAGTCTCGCATATCAGCCGGGCGGGGCAGCAGGCTGGTAATATGGGCATTAGTGTTCAAGACAATTTGGCTTGGTTTGGCGTTGTGCGGGCTAACGCTTGCCGCGACGACAACCACAACACCGAAACGGAAAACGGCGAAAAAGACAACCCCTTCGGCGTCCGTTCATTCTGCTCACACGGCAGGGAAAACTGCAGCCAAGACAACGGCGCCGAAATCCGGCACCGTTGCGTCAAAATCCCGCACGGGCAAGGGCACCAAGTCCAAGCGCGTGGTGCGTTCGTACCAGCAAGCGCCGACCCCGGAACGGTACAAGGAAATCCAGCAGGCGCTTATCGATAAAGGTTACCTGCACGGTGAGGCCAATGGGCAGTGGGGGCCGGATTCCACGGACGCGCTCCGGCGTTTTCAGGCCGATCAGAACATCACGGCGGATGGCAAGATCGGGGCGCTCTCGCTCATCGCGTTAGGGCTCGGGCCCAAGCGTTTGACCGCGCAAACCAATCCGCAGCCAGCCGGCCCGCCGGCGCCCGCAAGCCCGCTCAAATGACGGTCGGCGTTCCCAAGGAAGTTAAAGATCACGAAACTCGCGTCGGATTGGTTCCGAGCGGGACAGCGGCGCTGCGCGAGGCTGGCCATCGCGTATTGGTGGAAACACAGGCGGGCGCCGGCAGCTCGATTACGGACCAGGAATATGTGGACGCGGGCGCGCAAATCCTGAGAAGCGCAGCGGAGGTCTGGCGCCAAGCCGATCTGGTGGTGAAGGTGAAAGAGCCGCAGCCCAGCGAATACGGCCATTTCCGGCCAGGGCTAATTTTATTCACGTATCTGCACCTGGCTCCGCTCCCGGACCTAACTTTGAAGCTGCTGGACGCGAAGCTGAACTCGGTAGCTTACGAAACGATTCGCGAGGGCGACGGGTCGCTTCCTTTGTTGACGCCCATGAGCGAAGTAGCGGGCCGGATGGCGGTGCAGGTGGGGGCACAATATCTGGAAAAGCCGAACGGCGGGCGCGGCATCCTGCTGGGCGGTGTCCCGGGCGTTGCGCCGGCCAATGTCGTGATCCTCGGCGGCGGGGTTGTCGGGCACCAGTCGGCCAAAATGGCGGTCGGTTTGGGAGCGCACGTCACGATTATTGACCGCAACGTGGACCGGCTCCGGCAATTGGATGACATTTATAGCAGCCAGATAGTGACGCTGGCGTCGAATAGCCTGATCATCCGGCAAACTCTGAAACAAGCAGATCTGGTGATTGGCGCGGTGCTCATCCCGGGAGCGTCGGCCCCGAAGCTGGTGCGGCGCGACACGGTGGCGGAGATGCGCAAGGGCGCTGTCATGGTGGACGTCGCCATCGACCAAGGCGGATGCTTCGAAACCTCGCATGCGACTACACATACGGATCCCGTATACGAGGTCGACGGGGTTTTGCACTACTGCGTCTCGAACATGCCGGCGGCCGTGCCCCACACGTCCACTTATGCGTTGACGAACGTCACGCTCCCGTATTTATTGGAGCTGTGCACCAAGGGGCTGGAGCGCGCATGCGAAGAAAACTCCGCCATTCGGGAAGGCGTGAACACCTATCAAGGCTACATCACTTACCCTGGCGTGGCGGAATCGCAGGGGCTCGCCTGGAAAGATCTCACGGCTGTGATGTAGGCGCGGCCGAGAACGCTTTTTCCGATTTCTCCGATTTCAGTAGATTGCCGCTCTCCTGTTCTCGAACGACGAGCGTAGTTCGGACCGCTTGGGCCGGAACATGCCAGAGCTTGGTGATGGTGCGCTCTTCTTTGCGGTTCAGGACGAATGCTGCGGGCTGAAGAAGCGTTCCGGGCTTGTCCCACTGTCCGTTGACCTCGGCTTGGCCGGTGAGCTGAATCGCTATCGGTACGGTGACGCGGTCCTCCAAGTTGGCGACCTTGAGTTTGAGCAGGACCAGGTCCTCGGAATCCTTACGAATATCAAGACTGGCCGAGATCTGCGGAGCATGAGCGCAGGCGGTGAGCATGCCGAGGAGCGTTAGCGCGAAAACGATTCGAAGTTGCAGCATCAAATTCAGCATACAGTGGGCGACCATGCCGCGCTAAGACATTTCAGAAAATACGCTTGAGCCCCGGGGGAATTACAGCAGCTTGCCCGCGCCGGGGGCGGCACGTTTTTCCAAGCGCGCCAACCGGCGCCGCAAGGCATCCGATGGGTCCAGGTCTAGCGCGCTGCGCGTCATTTCCAGCGCCATGGGGTAATTGCGCTCGCGATGTTCGTAATGCTTGGCCAGTTCGACGAATGCCGCCGCCCGCCAGGGATTTCGCGATGCGGCCAGGTCCGTCAGCACCGGGATGGCAGCGTGATGACGGCCGAGCTTCTTTTCGAGCGCAGCGATGTCCCACATCGTGCGAAACAGCAGATCGTCCGGCAGCGTGCGCTCCAACGCCTGCCGGAAAAGCGTGAGCGCCCTCTCGTGTTGTTCAGCCTGACGCCACCAGCGAGCGAGGCCGACCATTTCGGCGCCGTGCGCGAACTCGGCCTGCTCCGGTGCCTGGAACGCGCGCGGCACGATGGCGGCCAGACAGGCCAGCGTCAGGATATCCATCGCATTGTGATGAAAAATGGGCAGCAGCCGAAAAATCTCATGTGTGCGCAGGTACTCGAAATAGACATACGGGATCAGCTCGCCCGGCAGGTCTCCCTGGCGCTCGACTCCCAGAATCTGGTTTTCGAGATCGACGAGCCGGCAACTGTCGAACCGCAAGTTCCACAGCCGCCGCGCGCCGAACAGCAGGTCCAGGTGCTCGATGGACCCAAACGGCGGGCGCTGGCGCACCATGCGGAAGCGCGTTTCGAGCAGCGGCTGGTCGTAGGTTCGGCCGTTGTAAGTGATCAGCACGTCGAAATTCTTCAGGTGCTCGTTCAGCGCGCTCAACTGGCTGGCTTCTTCGCCGAAGTCGCGCATGAAGAATTGCCGGACGCGAAAACCTTCGGGAGTGATACGGCCGACGCCAACCAGAAAAGCGTAGGTTCCAGAGCCGCCCGCCAGCCCCGTGGTTTCGGTATCCAAGAAACACCACTTGGACGGCGGCGCGCTCGGAACAAGCCCGCCGGAAATGGATTGAAGCAGATCGGCCGGCAAATCCTCCAGGTCGGCGATGCCGATGCTGCCATGGCGCCGATGCCGCTCGTAGAGTTTTTCGGTTTCGAAGTGCCGTCCGTGAGCCGTTTCGATTTCGTCGCCGCTGAGGTAGTCTTCGGGAGCCGGAACCGGCGGCCGCGCGGGGACTGGAGCGCGCCGCGGTTTCGCATCGGCGGCGTACTTTTTGTCGATGCGAGCGATCCGCCGCCGAAGATACGCCAATTGGTCCTGAAAATCGCTCATGCCTGCTGCGATTCGAGCGCTTGCGACACTTGCTCCCATTCCTGCAGGAGCTGCGTCAGTGCGAGGCGGCGCTGATCCAGGATGTTGGTCAAACGCAGAGTTTCTTCGGCGCTGACATAATTGGCGAGTTCGTTTTCGACGGCCGCGATCTCCGATTCCGCATTCGCGATATGCTGCTCCAGCTCGTCGCAACGCTCGCGCATTTGCTTCAGCTTGATGGGGTTCAAGCGTTTCGCGGCCGGCGCTGCAGCAGGAGCCGAGGGCGCCGCCGGCTGCTGCCGATGCCCGTTTACGGGCAGAGTCAAATCCAGCGCCTTGCCTTCCTTTCGCCACATGTAGTCTTCGTAGTTTCCGGGGAACACATGCACCTCGCCGCCGCCGACTTCGAAGACGCGCGTGGCGAGCTTGTCGATGAAATAGCGGTCGTGCGAAACGAAGACCACGGTCCCGGTGTATTTTTCCAGGGACTCGAGCAGCACGTCCTTAGCGCGCAGATCGAGGTGGTTGGTCGGCTCGTCCAGCAGCATGAAGTTGGATGGCTGGAGCAGCATGCGGGCCAGGGCATAGCGGTTGCGTTCGCCGCCCGAAAGCACGCCAATCCGTTTGAAGACGTCGTCTTCGGAGAACAGGAAACAGCCCAGCAAGTTGCGCAGTTCCGTGGTCGTAGTTCGCTCGGCCAGGCCGGACAAATCATCCAGCATACGGGCGTTCGGATCCAGCTCTTTGTATTGATCCTGCGCGAAATAGTCGACCTGCGCGTTGTGACCCAGGCGATATTCTCCGCCCGAGAGGGGTTCGATACCCGCCAGCAGTTTAATGAGCGTCGACTTCCCCGCCCCATTGACTCCCACCAGCGCGATCCGGTCGCCGCGCTCAATGATGAAGTTCACGCCGCCAAAGACGAACTTCTCGCCATAACTCTTCGAGACGTTTTCAAATTCCGCCACGATGCGGCCGCTCGGCTTGGGCTGCGGAAACGTGAAGTAGATGGTCCGCTCTTCGGGCGGCAACTCGATGCGCTCGATTTTTTCCAGCTCTTTAATGCGGCTCTGAACCTGTTTGGCCTTGGTGGCTTGGTAGCGGAAGCGGTTGATGAACGCTTCCAGTTGCTCGATGCGGTCCCGCTGATTTTTGTACGCCGCTTCGAGCTGCTCGGTGCGCTCCTGCTTCTGCTGAAGATACTTCTCGTAATTGCCGTGGTAGAAATGAACGCCTTTGTTCCAGATCTCGACGATCTTGTTGACGGTGACATCCAGGAAATAGCGGTCGTGAGAGATGAGGACGAACGCGTGCGGGTAGTCGGCCAGATATTTCTCCAGCCAGTTGCGCGCCTCCAGATCCAGGTGGTTCGTAGGTTCGTCCAGGAGCAGCAGATTCGGTTTTTCGAGCAACAGCTTTGCCAGCGCGATGCGCATCTGCCAGCCGCCGGAAAACTCTTCAGTACGCCGGTGCCAATCGGAATGCGGAAAACCGAGACCGGCCAGAATGGTTCCGACCTGGGCCTCGATGGCGTAGCCGTCCCGGGTCCGGAACGTACTGTCGATCTCGTGAAACCGTTGGGCGACCTGCGCGTACTCTTCCCCGTTCGGGTCGAGTTCGGCCATTTTGTGCGTGAGCTGCTCCATCTCCTGCTCCATTTCGTGGAACGAGGAGAAGACGGACATGCATTCGGCAAAAACGCTGCGCCCGGAGAGCGATAAACCATCTTGCGGCAAATAGCCGGCGCTTACGCCGCGCGTGACGCTGATCGATCCGTAGTCGAGGGATTCCAGACCAGCAAGAACCTTAAGCAGAGTGGTCTTGCCGGTCCCGTTGGCGCCCACCAAGCCGGCGCGATCCTTGGGCGTGATCAGCCAATTCAGATTTTCAAATAGGACCTTAGGGCCGAAACGTTTCCCGGCCCCCGACAGTTGAATCATCTAACTACTAGTTTCTCGTTTCTGGCTTCCGGTTTCTAGTGCGGGAATTTCACGGCTTGCCTAAAGTGCAGAGCGGATCGCCGACAACGATATTCATCCAGCTCAGCGCGCGAATCGAAAGGTAATAGCTCTCTGCGAGATTACGGCCGCGATAATAAGCCGGGAGCAGAATATCCGGACGGGGGGTGAATTGGAGAAACGGCTCGGCCACGTGTCCCGACGCGCCGGTGACGCCGTCGTGAATATAGTCGGCCGTAAGGCTTTGGCTGGAGCCGCCAAAAGCAGCTTTGGAGTTGCCCAGCGCGAAACTCCAACTGTCGGGTGGATGCGCGAAGGTTCGCCCGTTGGTGGACACGTACTCGGTCATGATGGCGCCGGGTAGCCAGTGAAATCCGAGATGACGCCGCTTGCGGTCCGGATCGTTCGATCCCCAGGAGGCATAACCGATGACGTCCGCCTGATCGTAGAGAACCGCGGCGGATTGTTCCAATATGACGCGGTCGCGGGGCAGCTGCGCGGCGGCTTGGCGGAGCCATTGATTGCCTTGCGTATTGTCGGAAGACCGCAGATCGATGACGAACATCCCGCGATTGCGCGCCTCCAGCGCTCGGTCGATGATTGCTTTGACGTCCGCCAGGTCGTATCCGGCCAGCCGGGTGACCAGATACATAGAAAAATCGGGATGGCGGAATGGCGCGCCGAACTTTCCGAAGAATGGATTGGGCACTCCGGAGGGGGCAACGTGAGGATGACCGTGCATATCCGCATAGAGCAGCGCCAGCTCGGAGTCCACGGACGCGGTTTCGGCGAGCAGGCCGGCGCCGGGTCCTTCCACGCGCAGCGGCAAGCCGAGCGTGGTGACTATGTACAAGATCTTGTCTTGGATGCCATGCGAACGGAGGAAGCTCGCCACGGGATCGGCAATGCGAGCCCGATACTCGTCGCGCGAAATCTCTTCTCCTCCTGGCGCGTTTAGACGGCAGACATTCCCGGCGGGTATATGCCGCCGCGCGACGTAATAACTGGCGATTTCTTCAGAGAGCGGCGACGATTGGTTGACGACTACCAGGACGTTGTCGGCGCTTTGGCAAAACGCGGCAGCCGTGATCCCGAAGATCAAGGCGAGTTTCAGCACTCGAATTTATTTTAGGCTTTTCAGATATGCGACGATCGCCTCTGCATCAGCCGGCTTCAGCTTGTAGGCCGGCATGGGCGTATCGGCGGCGTGCCCGCTCGGACCAGCACCGGTTTCCAGGAATTTCACCAAACCTTGCTCGCCCCAGCGCGCAAATAGGCGGCTGGATGAAGTGATATCGGGCGAGGTTTTGTGCCAGTGCGGCATTTCGTGAGTGGGCTGAAAGTCCAGCGTTGCGCCTTTGAGCCACTTGCTTTGATCCAGCTCGCCTGTCTCGGTACGCGGAGTGTGGCAATTCTGGCATTTCGCAATTTCCTCCACCAGGTACTTGCCATATGACAATTGATCCGACTCGGCTCCGAAACACAGGAGCGCCGAAAAACCGAAGGCCACAGCTAATTTCATAAGTTTCATCGTAGCTGAGATTGCGCGCGCTTACTTCTTGCCACGCGCACTTTCCTTTTCTGCTGAATGGTTGCGCCAAAGCCGCCAATCTTCGGTGGTGGCTTTGACCATACTGCTCGAGGCGTCGTGCAGCCAATGCCGAGGGCGGCTCCGGAGGTTCTGAAGAATGCGCGGGGCGGCGCGGGGCGTAGCGAGGTGGATGTTGGCCGTCTCAAAGCCCATGGCGTGGAGCAGTCTGCTTTCATCGCGCTCTTTGGGCATGTGCGACAGCTCGATGCGCGAGCAATCCGGAGCCAACCGCCGCACGATCCAGCGGCCTCTCAAGCGCACGAACGGGTCGGGAGCACGGCGGGAGCGATCCAAAATTTGTTGATAACGAATGCGCTCCGAGAGCGGGCCCTTACCGGCCCATACGCAGGCGGAGGGCGCCAGAGCTTTGGCTTCGCGCGCCACCAAGCCACCCCGATATTCGGCCAATGCCACAAAACGTTCCCGGCCGAGACTTCCTAGACCTGCGATGCGATGAGCGATCCGATACTCCAGACCCGGCTCCGGCAGCATGCGCTCCAGCGCGCGGCGCCCGCTTTTCGGAACGCGCCCCCTCCAGGTGGGCAGACTGTTCAGCTTCTCCCAATAAGGCTCGGGATCGCGCAGAGCACTGGTCACCATCTGGCGTAGCCAGGGATGCTCCTCGGCCAGCACGAATGGGCGGCCGCCGGTCTGGAGGCCTTTCCGATAGCCGGCCAGGATCGCATCGCAGGCGTCCTTGGGCCCGATCTGCAGGCGTGCTTCGCGAAGTGCGATGTGCGCGCTGGCTGCCAGCCGAATCAGGTCTACGCTGTAAGGCAGTTCGTAGGTTTCATCGAAATCGTTGATGCCCCACACCAACCGGCCCTCGATATCCCGCCAAGTACCGAAGTTCTCTACATGAAGGTCCCCGACCGCCAGCACTTTCGGCACGCCCTGCTCGCCGGGACAAACCTCCGGCCAAAGCTGCATCCAACGGTAAAACGTGGCGCGCAGAAAAGGAAACACGTCCGCCGCCATCGCGGCGTGCTTGCGATCCAGGTCCGGCGCGAGCAGGTTAATGCGCTTACCGAGCCAAGCCTCGTAGCTGCGGGTCGCTTTGGCGATCTTCATCGATGGGGCGGCGCGGATGCGTCCCAGGTGACGCTGTGCGGCTCGGAAATTTTCAGCAAATCCGCAAGGTACCCTTGCCAGATGGCCGGGAGCGAGTGAGTGCCGTGCCCGCGCGTCTGATCCGTGATGGGCAACAAAACATAGCGGCCGTGCTTGACCCGCTTGATGGTTCGCTCCAGAATGCCCAGCTCTGGCGGATTTACGACGTCGTCGGCTGAATTGATGGCCACCAGCGGCGCTTGGATCTTCTCCAAGTCCGGCTCGGGATTGTAGTTGCGCGAAGAATCGACTTGATACAGCAGATCGATCCCGCTGGGATTCGCCTCGATACGCTTTTGGATGGTTTCGTCGAAAAGCTTGTCGGCCGCATCACGCGTGGGTGCTTCCTTCTGCAACTGGAGTGAGCTCGAGGTCATGATGGTCAGAATGTAGACGGCGGTGCGCAGCCCGTTCACCGGATCGTTGCGCAGGGCATCGATCATCATGCGCCGGAAGAAGCGGTTACGGCCGGCGATCTGGACCGGCGCGCTGGCCAGCGGCATAAGAGCATCCATAAAATCCGGATAGCGCTCGCCCCACATCCAGCTGTGCATGCCGCCCATTGAGGTACCCATGACGAGGCGCAGATGCTTGACGCCCAGACCTTCCGTCAGGAGCCGGTAGTCGGCCGTCACCATGTCGTCGTAGTCGTAGTGCGGGAACTTGTCGCCCAAACCGTCGCTGGGCTTGCTCGACTTACCGTGGCCGATGCCGTCCGGCAAGACGATGTAATAGCGGCTGGCATCCAGAAGCTGGCCGGGGCCGAACAGGACACCCGCAAAACGATCGGAGACAAATTGGTGGCCGGTTCCGCCGGTGCCGTGCATGATCAGCACGGCGTTATCTCCGTGCAGCGTTCCGAAGCTGGTGTAGTGGATCTTCAGCTCAGCGAGGCGCCCGCCATCGCGGAACTGGAAATCGTGGAGAACAAAATCCGCTTCCTTGGGCGGAGGATAATTCGCCGCAGCCAATGGAAGCGCAAGCAGTAGGGCAAGGAGGTTCCGCACCACGGCTCGATTATAGCCGCTCTCGCACGGCAAAGGATCTGAGTGGCCAAAAACCTTCGCCGAATTGTAAAGATTTGTGTTATAGTGAGCGCACTAGCAACTACGAAGCTAGGCCGACGTAACGGGAATATAGGCAGTTAGTAAGACGGGGATAAGTGATTTGTGCGGGATAGCTGGATACACACACTACCAGCGTAGGGTGGACGCTGCTCGTATCAGGCGAGCTACGTCCGCCCTCGAACATCGCGGGCCGGATCAACAGGGATTCTACGAATCCGAGTCGTTTTCGCTAGGGGCGGTGCGGCTCCGCATCATCGACTTGGATGGCGGCGACCAACCCATGGCGAGCCCCGACGGCCAAACCGTGCTCGCCTTCAACGGCGAAATTTATAACAACACGGAGCTCCGGAAAGAGTTGCGGTCCCGGGGGCATTATTTCCGAACCCGGTGCGATACGGAAACGGTGCTCCACGCCTTCCTCGAATGGGACATAGAATGCTTGCCGCGCTTGCGGGGAATGTTCGCGCTGGCGGTTTGGAACGATCGCGAAAACCGGCTGGTGCTGGCGCGCGATCGGCTGGGCATCAAGCCGCTGTATACGTACTGGCACAGAAGCGATCTTTATTTCGGATCGGAGCTGAAAGCTTTATTCGCCCATCCGGAAGTGGAGCGGCGGATCCATCCTCTGGGCCTGCATTATTTCACGTCGTTGAACTACGTTCCTTCGCCGCATACATTGGTGCAGGACATCGAGAAATTACGGCCAGGCCATTGGCTGGAATGGCGCGCCGGCCGCATCCGGAGCGCACAGTATTGGCGCGTTAATTTCCAACCTGCGCCGCATTGCAGTTTGGACTCGGCGGCGGAGGAGTTGGATGCCCTATTGCGGCAATCCGTAACAGAACACCTGGCAGCCGACGTTCCGTTGGGCGTTTGGGCGAGCGGCGGCCTGGATTCGTCGACAGTGCTGCACTACGCCAGCGAGCAAGCCGCAGCCCCCCTGAAGACCTTCTCGGTGACCTTTTCGGGCCAGCCTTGCGACGAGGGACGGTACGCGCGGCGGGTGGCCGCGCATTACGGCGCCGAGCACCATGAATTCGACCTCAACCCCGAGCTCGACTTGGTGGGGGCAATCGAAAGCATCGCTTACTATTCCGACGAGCCGGGCGCCGATGCCGGAGCGCTGCCAGTTTGGTTTCTTTCTAAAATGAGCCGCCGGCACGTCACCGTCGCGCTCAGCGGCGAAGGAGCAGACGAACTTTTCGGCGGCTATCACACCTACCTCGGCGACAAATACGCGCGCGCTCTACGCCAGGTTCCGGCTGTCGCCCGCCGCGCCGCCTTGCGGATGGCATTCGCGCTCCCGGCGTCCAATAAGAAAATCGGGCTGGACTATAAAATCCAGCGCATGTTGCAAGGATCGTTCTTGGAGCCAGGGGATGCGCACCTGTTCTGGAACGGAACCTTTTCGGAAACGGAGAAGAAACTTCTTCATTTACGCAACGGACACCCTCCGGTTGGAGCGCTGCTCGACACTTTGCCTTCGGCATCCCGCGATATCGGTTACCTGAACCGCTATCTATGGCTCGACCAGAACTACTATTTGCCGGATGACATTCTCTACAAGTGCGATCGAATGAGCATGGCGCATTCGCTCGAAGTGCGCCCGCCATTCCTGGACCACCGCATCGTCGAGTTCGCAGCGCGGCTGCCCGAGAATCTGAAGATCCGCAACTCCACCCTGAAGGTCGTCCTGCGGCATCTCATGCGCGCGAAATTGCCTGCGTTCGTGCTCAGGCGCAAGAAAGAGGGTTTCGATATTCCGGCTCACGAATGGCTGCGTGGCGCATTACGGCCGATTCTGCTGGACACGCTGACCAAACGAGCAGTAGAGGAATCCAATCTGTTCGACTGGCCCACCGTAGAATCGGTAATCGGCCGGCACATGAGACGGCGTGCTAATCTCGGGTATCATTTATGGGGTTTGTTGACGCTGTTTCTTTGGATGAAGAGATGGAACATCCAAGCCGATCCCGCCGGGGATTTGAACGACGTGCGAACCGGCGCCTCCGCGGTGTCCTGATCCTTACTTCGCAAGCCGGCGACCGCCTGAATCCCGCTGCCAGCCATGCGCATCCTGATTGACGCCACCCCGCTGCTCCTGCGCAGCGCCGGCGTCAAGACGCACGTCTACCACTGGATCCAGCACCTGTACGAAGAAGCGCGCAACGAGGAGATCCTGACTTTTCCAAAGCTGAACAAGTTTGCACCCCTGAATCACGAACGATCCATGGCCAACGCTACGCGGACGTTCTATCAGCTGGGAATGCTCTTCGCGGCGAATCGAATGCAGGCTCTGCCCGTGCTGGATTGGACGATTCCCAAGGCCGACGTTTTCCACGCCTCAAACCAGGTGCGCAATCCACCCAGGAAAATCCGGCTGGCCGCGACCATTTACGACATGACTTGCCGGCTCATGCCCGAGCTGCACACGCCCGACAATATCCGCGCCGACGAGAGTCTGGTCAAGAATTTAATCTCGCGAGCGGACGGTTTGATCGCAATCTCGGAAAACAGCCGCCAGGACGCACTCCGCTTATTGAATCTGAAACCGGAGCGAATCCAGGTGATCTATCCGGGCGTAGCGGAGGTCTATTTCGGGGCGCGCGCTACACCTTCAGAACGGCCTTACGTGCTTTATGTAGGAGCAATTGAGCCGCGCAAGAACGTGGACACGCTGCTCGACGCCTGGGCGGAATCGAATGTGAAGGGCGATTACGACCTGGTGATCGCGGGCGCCAGCGGCTGGTCCTCTTCCAATACCATGTCGCGCCTCGCCTCAAAGCCGGCCGGCGTTCGTTACTTGGGCTATGTGCCTGAAGACGAGCTGCCCGGTTTGACCGCGGGCGCGACGGCGTTCGTCTATCCCTCGCTGTACGAAGGCTTCGGTTTGCCTTTAGCGCAGGCAATGGCCGCCGGCGTGCCCGCCATCACTTCAACGACCTCATGCCTGCCGGAGGTTGCTGGAGGAGGCGCCATTTTGGTGGATCCGCGCAGTCCGTCGGAGATCCGCTCGGCCATTGAAAAATTGGTCGCGTCGCCGTCCTTGCAACAGCAGCTTCGAACCGCGGGGCGAGCGCAGGCCGAGCAATATCGGTGGACTCTTAGCGCGCGGCAGAGCTTGGATTTTTTCAGAAAGATCGCGTGAGGCATTCGCCGTGGGGGCCGAATGACTGGTGCTGGAGGTGGGGGTCGAACCCACATGACCAGTGAAGGTCGCGGGATTTTGAGTCCCGTGCGTCTGCCAGTTCCGCCACTCCAGCGCCGGACGGTAAGTCGTTTCGAGTATACCAGCCGCGCCCTCGCAAGCGCACGCGTTAATCCTATCCAAGCGCCGCTGCTTGGGCGCATGCTAGCCTTGGCGGGGAGGAATTGTTCACGTGAAAAAACTCTGTGCCGTTCTCATTCTGTCTGCCCTCGCGTCCATGTCCGCGTTCGCGGCGGAGTTCACCGGTTACCTCTCTGACGAAAAATGCGCCGTGAGCGGCGCCAAGGCCAAAACCGCCGCCGAATGGATCAAGCCTGCCGCGTTCGAAAGCTGCGTGAAAAGCTGTGTCAAGGGCGGCGAAACCGTCGTGTTCGTCACCGAGGACAATAAGATCGTCAAGATTGACGCCGCTTCGATGAATAAAATCATGCCGGTCATCGGCCACAAGGTGAAGATCAACGGCACGATGGATGGCGACAAGCTTAACGTCGAATCTGTCAGCACTCTTCCGATGTAGGTTCGGCTGATTGTAAGCTCGCGCGGTGACTCGCGTGCGCATTGCCATTGTCTCCGATATCCACGGGAACCTGACGGCATTAGAGGTAGTGATCGCTGACCTGCTGGATCAGAGTCCCGATGCCATCTACCATCTCGGCGACTTAGTAACTCATGGATGCCGTCCTGCTGAGGTTGTGGACCGGATCCGGGATATCGGCTGGAAGGGTGTTTTGGGAAACACGGATGAGATGCTGTGGCGGCCGGAGCTGTTTGCGAATCTGGCCGCCGCCGCGCCGAAGTTGAGGCCCCTGTACGAAGCACTCTTTCAGGACCTTGCTCCGGCAACGCGGGATCTGCTCGGGCCGGATCGGATCGCCTGGCTTCAAACTCTGCCGCCGACGATGGACGACAGCGAGTTAACGATGCTCCACGCGAGCCCTGGCAATTTGTGGCGCGCTCCACTGCCCGATGCTCCCGGCCAGGAAGTGAGTGCCGCGTACCAAGTTCTGAACGGTCGAATCGTAGTATACGGACACATTCATCGCCCTTACATTCGGTGTGTCGAAAACCGGATCGTTGCGAACACCGGAAGCGTCGGGCTTTCCTACGACGGCGATGCCAGGGCTTCCTATTTGCTGATCACCGATGGGCGGTGCGAGATTCGCCGCGTGCCGTACGACGTCGAGCAGGAAACGCGTGCGCTGCTGGCGTCGACTTATCCGCGCCGTGACTGGTTAGCCGGAATGCTTCGGACGGCGCGTTACGCGCCCGCGACCTGACTCCCGGCCGGCTGGCTCAACTCGCGAACAATTTCGCACGCGCCTTCGTACAGCATCCCGGTTTCGTTGCTGCATCCGAGAAAACGCATCCCGCGCTCGCGCCAGAACTTCGCCTGAGGAATCGATCGCGTCTGCGTTCCAGGCGTAATTCCGCGCGCGACACAGCTATCGCGGATCTTCTCCATAGCGTCCACCATCACCGGGTGCTGGAACTCGCCGCCGACACAGAGTGCAACCGAAAGATCGGCGGGCCCTACCATGACCACGTCAATCCCGGGGACGGCCAGCAACTCGTTTCGCGCCTCGAGTGCCCGGCGCGTCTCGATCTGCAGCACCACCAACGTGTTCGCGTTGAGATGCTCGATGATCTGCGGGATCGTCAGTTTCTCGTGATCCACCTGCAGCCGCGTCAGGCCGAATCCTCGCACGCCCAGCGGCGGAAATTTCGTCCAGCTAATCGCTTTTTCGAGGAGCTCGGGCGACTCAACGCGCGGAAACATGATGCCTTGCGCGCCCGCATCCAGCGCCCGCGCCACCAGTGAGTATTGCAACTCACCCACACGCACGATGGGACAGAAGTCGACGAATGCCGAAATACGGCACAAGTCCTGGACGGTCTCCAGATCGAACCCGCCGTGCTCGGTGTCGACAAACGCCCAATGGAATCCAGCATCGTGCAGTATCCGCACTACGTCTTGCGAACGCAACTGGCCGAAACCGGTCCCCAATTGCACTTTTCCAGCCGCTAGCGCCTGTTTAACTTTATTGATTCTCATGAAGATCCGGCTCAGACGATCAAGACGCGGTGATCCGGACAATCCAGATTCACGTGCTCGTACAGAGTGTCCATCAGTTCCAAGCCATGCCTGGCAATGAAAGGCAAAATGGAATAAAAGCGTTCCTGAAGATGCTTCTCCGGGAAGATCAAGCCACACATGTAGCTCGCTTCTTCTGTGGCGCGGCCGTCACGCCGCAGCGTCTCTCGGGCCGTCTTGCGTTCGATCTTAGAAAGCTGGTACAGCATCTTGGCCCTGGTTTTATCGGCTGCTTTGGCGAGCGTTGCGTCGAACGACACCAGGTCGGCGCGCAATCTGTCCAGCGAATCCGCCACGGTGCTCCGAGTCTGTTCGAACTCACGCGACAGGGAGGGAGGAACCAGCTGGCACGCGATGTGTTCGCGGATATCGGTATCGCCATGGAAGAAACTGGTAATGGGCAGCCCGTAGCGATGCATCAGCTTGGCAGTGCGCGCGTCGAGCAGCGTGAACGAGCTGCGCGCCAACATCACCGGCATCCGGCCCAGGAGGTCGTCATAGAGTACCTGAGACTGCGCCATGTAGGCCAGCTCAGCCGGCCCGCCGACGTACGCGATAGTCGGCAGCACATAGTCCTGCACCACCGGCCTCAACAACGCGTTGGGCGAAAGATGCTCGGCGAGATCGATTAGTTGCGAAACCGAATAGCGGCGGTCTTTTGAAACATAATCGCCGTTCTGGCGCCGGAGCGTGACCCGGCGATCGCCTTCCAACAAAAACGCGAGCGAAGTCTTCTGCTCTATATGAACCTGCGCGTGATAACCGCTGGCTTCCAGGTCACGATTCCGGTCCAGCAGTTGTTGCTTCAGTTTGTCGCCATCGCCCAGCGCCTTGCGCAGCACGGGCGCCGCCATGCGCCGGATCGGTTCATCCAGAGGATCTACGAACAACAGGCCGAACTTCGCGAGTAAACGCTGCAGGAGCGCTTGAAATGCCCCGCCGAATGTCGCGCCCGGCCGGTAGGTCTGTTGGATCATCTGCGTGACCTCAGAAGCGTAGGGCAACCCCGCCAAGGCCTTCCGGAACTGGTCAATCGGAGGATCGGAAATAGGAATGGCGCCGACAGGATGCTCGGGCGCGTCCACGCCGTTTACTCTCAGGGTCACCGGCTGGTGATCGGCTCCAAAGACGAATGCGTGGTTCACCTCGGCAAAGTCATGATCCTCGGTGGCCAGCCAGAACACCGGAACCGCAGGAATGCCCCGTTCGGTCAGTTGCGCCGCCAGTCGCGCGGCGGTGAGGGCCTTATAGATGGTGTACGCCGGGCCCGAAAATAATCCCACCTGCTGACCCGTAACCACTGCAACCGTGCCAGGCTTGGCTAACTGACGCAGCGACGCGCTGTCGCCGTTCCGCGCCTGCAGTGCCGCGACTAAGGCCTGGCGCCGCTCCCTGGGATACTCAATATCGCGGGCAGCGTCTGTATAAGCCGACGGATCGGCCGGCGCATGCTTGTAGAACCGCGCTACTCGATCGAAATGATATTGAAAATCGGAGAACAGCTTGGAGGTGTGGGGGATCTCGGTGTGTTTGATGCAGGCGGGCTCCATAGCGCATCCAGGGTCCATAGCGCGTCAACGTCCAAGAGTACCAGATGAGCCAGCCCGGCCTGAAGTCGCGGATTCTTTTACGGAAACTACGGGCTGCGAGACCTGGTTTTCAGCTAAAATCAAGATTCGCTCCTCTTGCTGAGAGCTTCTTAACGAGGCGGAGAGCTTTCTAATGGACGAACAAGAGTTCAAAAAGCGAGCCGACCAGGCATTGCAGTCGCTGTACAAACGTCTCTCAGCCGCTTCCGAGGATGCCCGGTTCGAGGCGGATTTCAACGCGGGCGCCCTGGCTATCGAGTTCGAAGATCCGCCCGCCAAGTTCGTCATCAGCCCCAACACGCCCGTCCGCCAGATCTGGGTTTCGGCGCATTCCAAAAGCTACAAGCTGGACTGGGATGACGTTGCGAACGACTTCGTGCTCCCCGGCACGAGCCAGAGCCTCACCGAGCTCATCCAAGACGCCATCACGCAGCAGTTGGGCGAAGAAGTATCGCTTTAAATGTCCGGCGTCTACATCTCGTATCCTTTCTGCGCGCAAAAATGCACCTACTGTAACTTCGCTTCCGGCGTGCTGCCGCGCCAACTGGAATCCGAGTACCTGGACGCGCTGCACAAAGAAATCGCGTTGCAAGATTGGCCGTGGCGGCCGGATACGGTCTATCTCGGCGGTGGAACACCGAGCCGGATGGCTGCAAGCGATCTCGAACGAATCCTGGATGAAATTCCCGGACGCCGATGGCTCGAAGCCACGATCGAAGCCAGCCCCGGAGATATCAGCGCCGGACAGGCAGCCGCCTGGGTGCGAGCGGGGATCAATCGCGTGAGCCTGGGCGTCCAGTCGTTTGTGCAACCCGAGCTTGCACGCACCGGCCGCAAGCACACCGCCGAAGTGGTCGAGCGCGAAATCGCCATGCTGCGCCAGGCTGGGCTCGGCAACATCAACATTGATTTGATTGCCGGCCTCCCGGGCCAGACCCAAAGTTCCTGGCGCGAATCGCTTTGCTGGGTCGAAAGACTTGCCCCGCCGCACGTCTCGGTGTACATGCTTGAAATTGATCGGGACAGCCGCCTGGGCAGCGAGGTGCTCCTCAACGGCAAGCGTTACGGCGCGCCCGAAGTGCCCAGCGACGATGCCATCGCAGCGTTCTATGAGACCGCCGTCTCGGAACTGGCGCGCATGGGGATCCGCCGCTACGAAATATCGAACTTCGCGCGCGCCGGCTTCGAATCGGCGCACAACTTGAAGTATTGGCGGCTCGATCCCTACCTTGGATTCGGCGCGGATGCGCATTCTTATACTAACGGAGCGCGCGACCAGAACGTTGAAACTGCGCGGGAATACGTCAACCGCATCGGCCAAGGCGTATCCCCGAAGCTGGAATCGACGCGCGCCGATCTGGAAGAAGAACAGTTCTTCGTCGGCTTGCGCCTCATGGATGGCATCCGGCCCAGCGCAGACCAATGGAACCGTTTCGATGCGCCCATCCGGCGCTTCCTGGAGGATGGTCTGCTCGCCCGCGACGGCGAACGCCTGCGTTTGACCGATCGCGGCGTGCTTCTCTCGAACGAAGTCTTCACGGAGTTCATTGCCTCATGATCGATCTACGCAGCGACACCGTCACCCGTCCCACCCCTGCCATGCGCCGGGCCATGGCCGACGCTGAAGTCGGCGATGACGTTTATGGCGAGGACCCAACCGTTAATCGTCTGGAGCGCCGCGCCGCCGAGCTCATGGGCAAAGAAGCCGGCCTATTCGTGCCCACCGGAACGATGGGCAACACGGTGGCCATCAAGATCCACACGCAACACGGCCAGGAAGTCGTTTGCGAATCGCGCGCCCATATTCTGGACTGGGAGCTGTCCATGACGGCCTGGTTCTCAGGCTGCTTGGTCCGCTCGGTTCGCACCGATGACGGAATCCTGCGCTGGGACGACATCAAAGAAGCGTTCCGCCCTGGCGGACCGCATAGCGCGCCCACCGGCCTGATCGAAATCGAGAACACGCATAACATGGCGGGTGGCACGGTTTATCCGCTCGAGATTCTCCAGGAAATCGGCGGCCGCGCGCGCGAACTCAAGGTGCCGGTACACATGGACGGCGCGCGAATTTTCAACGCGGCGTGTTACCTCAATAAGCCGGTTCGCGAACTAGCCGCGAACGCCGACACGGTGATGTTCTGCCTGTCGAAAGGGCTCGGCGCGCCCGCCGGATCGCTGCTGGTGGGGACCGAAGAAGCCATTCATCGCGGGCGGCTCTATCGTAAACGCCTCGGAGGGGGGATGCGGCAGACCGGCGTGCTGGCAGCCGCCGGTTTGATCGCGCTCGAAGAAATGCCGAACCGGCTCGGGGAAGATCACCTCAATGCGCGCTTCCTGGCTGGAGAGATCGCCAAGATCCCGGGAATCCAGGTCGATCCCAAACGCGTTCAAACCAACATCGTGATTTTCGATTTCAAGGGCACTGGCGTAGCGATCGCCGACCTGATTGGGCGGCTCAAAGCCCGGGGCGTGCTGATGGGTTCAGCCAATACCCGGCAGATGCGCGCTGTCACTCATTTCGACGTCACGCGCGAGCAGTGCCAGACGGCGGCTCAGGCGCTGGCGGAAGTGGTAGCCGAAGCCGGCTCCGTTACAACCGCCTCCGCCCGAACGTGATGAATTCGCGAGTGGTCGCGATATGAGCTTGCAGTCAGCTCGGCGTACTGCCGAGTCTCATCGGAGGAGGTCCCGATGAAATCGTTGAGAACCGGCTGTTGCATTGTCGGCGGCGGACCGGCTGGCATCATGCTCGGCTATCTACTGGCACGTGCAGGTGTCAAAGTGACGGTCCTCGAAAAGCATGCAGACTTTTTCCGGGATTTCCGTGGCGATACCATCCACCCGTCTACCCTCGAGGTAATGCACCAACTGGGATTGCTAGGCGGCCTGCTTAAGCTCCCGCACCAGCGTGTGACATCGGTAAGCGC